>Ga0209737_10000416_pt1 | contig 36233 bp, 32 predicted proteins | sample TergutCu122P3_FD_187284 | JGI IMG/M metagenome (GOLD analysis project Ga0209737, IMG submission 187284) | Cubitermes ugandensis P3 segment gut microbial communities from Kakamega Forest, Kenya - Cu122 P3 (SPAdes) (version 2) | ecosystem: Host-associated > Arthropoda: Insects > Digestive system...
AATTATCGCCCACTTTGCAGGCAACAAAAAGCAATTACACCAAAGCGCACAAAGGAAATTCACCGTTATATTTGGAATATTTTCAGCAGGCAACACCCGAACAGATTTTGTTAGACCAATTACAATCGGAGCAGGGAGCGCGTTTTTTGAAAAAAAGAAACCGAAACATTATTATAAAAATTGATGAGGAAATCCCTGTTTATGACAATTTTGTTTGGCTAACATTGGGGCAAATAAAAAAATTGATGAACAGAGACAACCTTGTGAATATGGACACCCGCACCGTTATTTCGGGCATTCCTTTTGGCGCGTATGAGAGTGGCAGTTTGCCCGCCTTGCCCGCAAATACAAGTGAAATACGTCAAATGTTTTTTAAATCTGCATTTGAAAAAGAAAAATCTTTGTATTCTATTGATAATATTATCTCTTTTATAACCAAGCAAAAAAGTTTTTATGAGTTGGACGTTACGCAAATTCCGCTCAAAGATTTGAAAAATTGGCATTACACAGAAAACGAAATTTACCACGAACAGCACAAATATTTTAAAGTAATTGCCGTAGATGTGGAAATTGGAAACAGAGAAGTTATAAATTGGACACAACCAATGGTAGAACCCGCACAGGAGGGGCTTTGCGTGTTTATCTGCAAAAAGGTAAACGGAATTTTGCATTTTGCGGTACAAACAAAACTGGAGTGCGGAAATTTTGATATTATAGAACTTGCGCCAACCATACAAACGCTCACAGGCGACTATAAAGCAAAATCATCAGAAAATTTACCTTTTTTAGACTATGCTTTGAATGCAAAAAAGGAAAATATTATTTATGACACGTTGCAATCGGAAGAGGGCGGGCGTTTTTATCGCGAACAGAACAGAAATATGATTATCTTTGCAGGCAAGGAGTTCCCTACTGCCCTACCCGACAATTTTATTTGGCTGACATTAAACCAGTTATACACATTTTTGAAGTTTAATAATTATTTGAATATTCAAGCAAGAAATCTAATCGCTTCAATATCATTTATTTAAAACATTTAGTCATTTCGACCAACGGGAGAAATCGCGTGTAAAAAGCAGATAAATATTCTACAAACAATACCCGATTTCTCGCTATCGCTCGAAATGACAAAAAAAGATTATGAATAAGTTAAACATAGGAATTTTGGGCTGTGCCAATATTGCAATACGCTCTGTTATACCCGCCACTTTAAATTTGAAAAAGCATTTTAATTTGGTTGGCATCGCAAGCCGCGATATTGCTAATGCAGAAAAATATGCGCAACAATTTGGCATACAGGCGTTTGGCTCTTATCAAGCATTGATTGATTATACAAATTTAAATGCGGTATATATTCCGTTGCCAAATTCTTTGCACGCAGAGTGGATTGAAAAAGCGTTGGCACAAAATTTGCACGTTTTGGTAGAAAAATCGTTGGCTTGTGATTATGAAGATGTGGTTCGTTTGAACAAATTAGCAGAAAAAAAAGGGCTTGCTTTAATTGAAAATTTTCAGTTTCGTTTTCATAGTCAATTAGCAAAAATAAAAGAGATTGTTACTTCGGGTAAAATTGGCGATGTGCGCTGTTTCAAAAGTTCTTTTGGCTTTCAAGGGTTGCCAAATGAAAACGATATTCGCTATCAAAAAGCGCTTGGCGGCGGCGCATTGCTTGACACAGGCGCATACCCATTAAAAATTGCGCAAATATTTTTGGGCGAGAGCATTGAGGTTGTTGCGGCAAATTTGAATTATATGCCCAAAAAAGAGGTTGATATTTGGGGCGGTGCTTATTTGAAACAGAAAAATGGTGAATTATTCGGCGAATTGGCGTTTGGTTTCAACAACTTTTATCAATGCAATGTTGAAATATGGGGCAGCAAAGGAAAATTATATACCAATAGAATTTTTACCGCGCCACCCAATTTTGAGCCGATTTTAGAAATTGAAACAGCAGAGGGAAAAGAAATTTTAAAATTATCTGCTGACAACCATTTTGAAAATATGTTGATACATTTTTATAAAACAATAAATGGGTTTGAAGATAAACAAGCAGAATATAAACAGAATATTAATCAAGCACGATTGATTAATGAACTAAAAATAAGAGCAAATGAATAAACCAATATATGTAACAATGCCTTCGCTGGCACCATTAGACGAATACAACGAAATATTGAAAGGTGTTTGGGAGCGCGGAATTTTAACCCACAATGGACCTTTGGTTCAGCAGTTGGAGCAAGATTTGTGTAAGAAATTAGATATAAATCACTTTGTTGCCGTATCGAATGGAACTATTGCTATTCAAATGGCAATAAAAGTATTGGAGTTGAAAGGGGAAATTATAACTTCGCCTTTTACTTGGATTGCAACCGTTAGTGCTATCAAATGGGAAGGTTGTACGCCTGTTTTTTGTGATATTGATACGGAAAACTTAAATATTGACCCGCAAAAAATTGAAGAATTGATTACCGACAAAACGGTTGCCATTATGCCTGTTCACGTTTTTGGCAACCCTTGCAATGTAGAAGCGATTGAAATCATTGCCAAAAAACACAATTTAAAGGTGATTTACGATGCCGCGCACGCAATCGGCTCTACCTATAAAGGTAAAAGCGTGTTGGAATACGGCAATATTTCGGCAACAAGTTTGCACGCCACCAAACTGTTAAACACAGGCGAAGGCGGCGGCTGTATCACCAAAGACAACGAATTGCACGAAAAACTAAAACGCATTCGTTTCTTCGGGCATAATGATGAAAAAAATGTGATTGAAGATGGTTTTAACGGCAAAATGACAGAAGTTCACGCCGCGCTCGGCTTAGCAAATCTTAAATATTACGATGAAGTTTTAACAGACAGAAAAAGAAAATATATGTTATACAAAGAAATTTTGCAAAAAAATAATTCATTATCATTCCAAAAAAATGACACAGGAGAAAGCAATTATTCATATTTTCCTGTGATTTTTGAATCGGAAGAAAAATTGCTTGAAATAGAAAAAAAATTAAATCAAAATAATATCTTCCCGCGCAGGTATTTTTATCCATCGGTAAATACCTACACAAAAGTTGTTGATTATCAACCAACGCCGATTTCGGAAGATATTTCAAAACGAATACTATGTTTGCCATTGTATTGGAAATTGACAGAGGAAGATATAAAAAGAATTTGTGATATAATATTAAAATAAAAAAATGAATACTCTTTTGAATAAAAAAATAGAAACTAAATTATTGTGGGCATTGGTTTTGCTCAATGTTTTTTTTGTGATATATTATTGTATTTTAATATATTACAGCCGATTGTCGCAAGATGATTATGATTTTTTACATATATTAAAAAAACAGAGTATATTTGATTTTGTAAAAACGGTTTATTTTGAACATCAAGGTCGCTTTGTATCTTTTTTTATTCAAGGTATAAAATATAGTTTAATAGAAAAAACAGGTACATTTGCTTTTGTGCCTATATCTGTTTTTGTTATTAGTGTTTTGTCGCTTTATTACTTTTTATCTAAGATATTTACCGCTTTTTCAATGAAAAAATTATTTTTAATATCTCTTCTGTTTATCAACATTTTTTTAATTATAAATTTTGAATTTTCTTCTTTCCTTTGGATTGCTGCTTGTTCATCTATCGGCTTAGCCGCTCCTTTACTTTTAATTGTCGTAGTATTTTATAACAATAAAAAAATAAGTTGGTTATATGCCATAGTCATATCAATAATTATAGGAGGCAGTTCCGAAGCATTTTCTCCTTTAATACTTTTTATTCTTTTTGCAACTGCTTTTGGAATGTTGTTTTTCAGAAAAGAAAAAAGTGTAAAAGATGTTATTTCTTCTTGTGTTTTTAAGAAATTAATACTTGTTTTTTGCATTATCAGTGTATGTTTTCTTATTGTGTATATTGCTCCCGGAAATGCGAATCGTTTAGGAACATATCAACAGCCGGATACATTAATGCAATTTCTGTTTATTACAATTAAAAATGTAATTAAATTCTCTTATCTATCATTCTTTAAGTTGCCATACATATTGTTTATGTGTTTCTTGTCATTTGTAATGGGGCTGAAATTAGAAAAACAATTTAATATACCCATACAATACTTTGTTTATTCTTTAATTGTTTTGTTGGGTGTGATTTGGCTTAGTACATTTCCTGCCGCTTATGCTATGTCCGGTTTTGGATTTCAACGTATTTATGCGCCCATTGTGTTTTGGCTGTTGCTGTATGGTTGCTTTATTTCTTTCTATTTCGGAAATGTAATTTATAAAGAAAAATTAAATGCAAATGTGCAAACGAAACTATCAAATTTGTTGTTAATTTGTATAGTTTTTGTTTCAACTATACAGATTGTCAATATTTTACACGACACGCCTTTGGCAAGAAATTATTATTTGGCAGACAAACAGCGCATAGCAGATTTTTTGGAACAAAAGGTGTTGGGACGAACAGAGCCAATGTATTTTGATGCTTTGCCTTCAACCGAAACAGAAAATATTAAAAGTTTTTTGTTTTATGAACGATTGAAAAACGTACAAATACCCAATGTTTATTATTCAAAAACCGCACTCTATTATTCTAACGATATAGATGTAGAAATTGTTCCAAATACTTTTATTGGATATAGCAACTTAATGATGATGCAGTATTATGATTTGCCATTTCCAATATATCTAAAAAAAGAGAGTGTTATCACGGATAAAAATGAATAAATGTATGAGAATCGAAATAATGCAGCCATATTTTTTGCCGTATATTGACTATTTTTCAACTGATTAAGGCGGTTGAAAAATATGTGATTTAGATGATGTGAATTATATCAACAAAGTGTAGTAAATCGAAATAATATTTTGCTTAACTCACAAAAATATCTATTTACGCTTTCGCTTTTGGGCACAAGTCAAAACAGATTGATAAACAAAATTTTTGTAGAAGAAAATCAATCGAAATTGTTAAAAGCACTCGAAACTGCCTATAAAAAAGCACCATATTTTTAAAATGTCTTACATATTATTCAAAATATTTTTGATTATGAAGATAAAAATAAATTTTATTCTAAAATTTTATATAAAAATTTATCCAAAGAAAAAATTATTCTCTCAAATTATGATTGTGCGTTGCTTATTGACAGAGAATATTATGATTTGACAATTAATGAAAAAAGATTTATCATAGTGCCAAAAGCCAAGATTGGCTACGGGTACGATGAAATTAATATTAAATAACAAATTTTAAGTTAGTATGACAAGTTTTTATACTGAAAAAGAGTTAGCCGAGCTCGGACTCAAGCGTTATGGAAAAAATGTTTTAATAAGTAAAAAAAGTAGTTTTTATTCGCCTGAAAAGATTTCAATTGGCAATAATGTTCGCATTGACGACTTTTGTATTCTATCGGGTGAAATTACACTTGGCTCACATATTCATATTTCGCCTTTATGCACTTTGTATGGTGCTTATGGTATCGAAATGGAAGATTATACGGGATTATCGCCTCGTTGTACCGTTTTTTCGGCAACTGATGATTTTTCGGGCGATTATTTAATCAGTCCGATGGTTAATAAAAGTCAGACCAATATAATAGGCGGAAAAGTATTGATAAAACAATATTCTCAAATTGGAACAGGCAGTGTTATACTTCCTAATATAACGATTGAAGAAGGTGTTGCTGTTGGTGCAATGTCGTTAGTAAATAAAAGGTTAGAAGAATGGGGAATATATGCAGGTATTCCCGCAAAAAAAATAAAAGAAAGAAAAAAAGGATTGTTAAAATATGTTGAACAAATATAAAACCGCAAAAGTTTAATAAACAATAATGATTTTTGATGTACATTCCCATAAAGTAGAAAATCAAAATGGTGGAGTTTTGATAGCATTGGAAGGTAATTTTCCGCATAAGGATATATTTACCAATGAAAGTTTGTGCGCCTTTATGAAAAAAGAATCTTCCTTAAATTTTAGACCTTGTTATTATATTGATAAATTTTATTCTCCCGTTCCAGATAGTACTATTGTAAAATATCATCCTCGTTTGGAAAAATATACTCCCAAAGAGGTTATTTCAGATATAGAGCAAAGGAAACCTAAATTGTGTATTATTGATACTCTAAATCAACCTTTTTGGTCTCCTTCTGATTATTGGAAAATAGCCCGAAAGTTCCCTTATATTCAGTTTCTATTTTCTCACGCAGGCGGATATGATATTTTAGAGTTTTTGAAATTTTGTGATTTCTCAAAAAATATTTGGCTTGATTTTTCACTAACTCAAACTTATTTTGGTTGGAGCAAAGAAGTCCAACAATTAAAAGTAGTTACAGATATAATTGACTATTGTTTGTCCTCCGACAGAATATCGCCTAAAATACTGTTTGGCTCAGACAATCCTTTTTGGAACCAACAAGAGGTAATCGAAAAGTATGCTACTTTAAAAAATGCAAAAATGTTTTTTGAAACTAATTATGTAAATTTAATGAATAATATTTAAACTTGCTGTTATGAAAAAAAAAATAATAATGGTATTAGCTGGTAGTTTATGGCAAGTTCCCATTGTAAAAAGAATTAAGTCAATGGGACATAAGACTCTTGTTGTCAATTTATATGAATATTCGCCCGCTTTTGCTTATGCCGACTATTCAGAGATAGCAGATGTGTTAGATGCAGAAAAATGTCTTTCTATTGCAAAAAAATACAACATAGATGCTGTCTTGACAGAGCAATCAGATATTCCAATGCCAACTATCGCCTATGTTGGGGAAAAATTGAATTTACCAACTTTAGGAATGATGTGTGCGCATTTATTCACCAATAAATTTATGATGAGGGAATATTGCAAAAAATATAACTTCCCCTCGCCCACATATAAATTGTGCAAAAGTGTTGAAGATGCAATATCTTTTTTTGAAAAAAATGATAAAAAGAAAATTATTATAAAACCCTTAGATTCAAATAGCAGTAGAGGTGTTTTTACCATATTATCTTTGAGTGATATTGAAAAATATTTTGAAAAAACATTGTCTTTCTCACATATTGAGAAAGCCGTATTAGCAGAACAGTATGTAGAAGGCACAGAATTTACAATTGACGGCATAATGCTTAATGGAAAACATTATTCATTGGCAATTTCAGAAAAAAAACATTATAAACATAACCCAAATATTGCATACCAACTATATTTTTCTCACTATAATGAAAAATTTGATTATGATAAACTGCGAAATGTTAATGACAAAATTTATGAAGCATCGAAACTGCCAAACGGCTGCCTCACGCACGTTGAATATAAATATGAAAATGGTGAATTTGTTTTGATAGAAATGGCTGCGAGAGGCGGTGGAAATTTAATGTCATCAGAAATAGTACCTTTAATGTCCGGCGTTGATAATTATTCTTATTTGATAAATTCTTCTTTGGGCTTGTTGAAATATGTTGATATTTCGTATGAAAAAATATTAAAGAAAGTTCGTTGCGCTGTATTGTATTTTTTTGATGTTCCAAATAAAGAGGGAGTTGTAGAGGCAATAGAGGGGCTGGACTTTTTAGAAAACAACAACTCAATAGTTCAATATAAATTGAATTTTTCAATTGGAGATTATTTAAAAAAGGCAGAAGATGACAGCAAAAGAATTGGTTTTTATATAGCATACGCCGATGATAAAGAACAATTAAACAAATTGATAAATTCTATAAACGAAAAAGTCAAATTCATTATTAAGTAATTTTTTAATAATTAAATATAAATATTATGAAGAAAAAAATTATTGACTATATCAAAAGAAATCGAGTTTCTACTACCGAAGTTGCTGACTGTATGAATAAGTCAGGGGTTTTGGAAAATATTATGCCCATCAACAAAGGACATTTTAAGGTAGGAAATGTTAAATGGGTCTATGCTTTCGCAGAGAGCAATTGGACTGTACACAAACAAGTAGTTGATACGCAAAAAGGAGATATTATTTTTTTAGAAGCGTTTGATTGCCAGCACAGAGCCATTATAGGAGAATTAGTTTGTAAATATATTCTTTTGTATCAACAAGCCGAAGGTATTATATCAAACTCAAAAATGAGAGATGCAGCGGCGTTGCTCAGAGAAAATTACCCTATTTGGTGTACTGGTTTTACACCTGTTGGCTGTTTCAATACAAAACCAGAAATTAGTTTAGACAAAGAAATTATTAAACAACAGCAAGTAAAATATGATGGGGCAATTGCTGTCTGTGATGATTGTGGAGTGGTTATAATACCAAAACAACTGCATACACAAGAATTTTTAGATAAACTAATAAAAATGGAGGAGCAGGAAGATATTTGGTTTGAGCGTCTTGACCGCTTTAAAGAAAATACGTTTGAAATAGTTTGCTTAAAAACATACTTGAAAAAAGAAAATTAAATGATGTGTGTAGATAAAAATTCATCTGTTTCAGTTTTTATGCTTGCCTATAATCACGAAAAATATATTAGACAAGCAGTGAAAAGTGTTGTATCGCAAAAAACAAATTTTCCATATAAAATATTTATTGGAGAAGATTGTTCTACTGACAATACACGTGCTATTTGTATTGAATTGCAACAGAAATATCCTGAAAAAATAACATTACTTTTGAACGAAAAAAATTTAGGTGTTTTGCAAAATGCTTCGCGCGTATATGATGCCTGTGTTAATTACGGCAAATATACTGCCATTTGCGAGGGCGATGACTATTGGACTGACGAAAATAAGTTGCAAAAGCAAGTTGATTTTTTGGAGCAAAATCCCGATTTCAATATCTGCTGCCACAGAGCAAAAAGATTAGACGAAAAAAACAAAACGTTGAAAACACCAAAAGCATTTAAACAATCTGTTTTTACACAAGAAGATGTTGCCAATCATAATTTTTTGCAAACTCTAACAGAAGTTTTTAGAAACAGTGCGTGGAAAGGCTTGACGGAAGGTTATTTTAACTCAATTTCGGGAGATTATTTTATAAATATGATGCTATCCAAAAATGGGAAAATAAAATATCTGCCCGATGTTATGGCGGTTTACCGACAACACGAAACAGGTTCTTGGCATTCCTTGGGCGCAATAAATGGAATGAAAAACACTTTGGGAGTTTTGAATACCTATTTGCAAACAGATTTAAGGGAAAGCGTAAAAGAGAATTTGAAAAAAAATATTGTGCGCCATCATTTGTTGATATATAATTTATTGAAAAAAAATAATAAAGAAGCAGAAGCAAAAGAGTGTTTAAAAGATGTTCTTTCAATTGATTTTATTGATGCTTGGAATCAAGAATTGAAAAGTTTTATTGTTGGTTTTGAGAAAAAAGAACACAAAGTAGGACAAATGATTTTGAAACCCTATTTTTCATTTAGAACTTTTTTAAGCAAAATTTCTTTTGTTGTCCATCGTTTGAAATATGAATAAAAAAACACCAAAATTATCAATTATAACGGTTTGCTATAACAACAAAAATGGTTTGCAAAAAACTATGGAAAGCGTTGTTAACCAAACCTTTACCGACTACGAGTATATTATTATAGACGGCGGTTCAACAGACAAAACGATTGAATTAATTAAAGAAAACGAACAACATATTGACTATTGGATTTCAGAAAAAGATAATGGTATTTATGATGCAATGAACAAGGGAATAAAGACTGCAAAGGGTGAATATTGCTATTTTTTAAATTCAGACGATTATATTGCTGCACCAAATACTTTGGAAAAGATTTTTGCAAAATTAAAGCCCGAAACAGATATTATTTATGGGAATTTGGCTGTAACTAAAAACAATAAATTGCAGAAAGTTTTAAAATTTTCAAAAAATATAACGCCATATTCTTTTTTCAGACATAAAGTAGCCATTCATCATCAAGCGTCTTTTATAAAAAGAGAGTTATTCGAGCAATATGGTTATTATAATGAAAAAACAAAAATAATATCTGATTGGCTGTTCTTTTTTGAAACAGCGCTGCTCTATAAAGTTCAAACTCAATATATCAATAGGGTTTTTGCTGTATTTTTATTTGGTGGAAAAAGTTCAACAGGAATAGATGAAACGCACATAAAAAATGATATTATACAAGCACATTTTTCCCAAGAACAAATAGAAAAATACAAATTAAGAGAGAAATTATATAACATTTTAGTAATAAGAAAGGTAGAAAAACTATTCGGAAGAATATTTTTGTGTTTTGCTTTGTTAAAAAATGAAATAAAAATATGAAAATTGCATACTTACTTGGTTCGCTAAATCGTGGTGGAATGGAAACGCTTTTGTTAGATGTATTTAAAAACGCTGACAAAACTGATTTCGATTTTATAGGCATTCACCGCAAAGATGGTATGCTGAAAGAGAGTTTTTATGCAACAAAACCAAATTTTTTTAAACTTGCGCCAAAATTTCCGTTCGACATTTTTTATCTATTCAAACTGCGGAAATTGCTAAAAAAAGAACATATAAAAATTATTCACGCACACCAAAATATAGACGCTCTTTATGCTTATTTGTCTTGTTTGGGAACAGGCATTAAGATTGTACTAACATTTCACGGCTACGACAATTTGTATTTGAAAAAAAAAAATAAGTTCTCGGACTTTATTTCTAAACGAACAGATAGAAACTTTTTTGTAAGCCAATCGCAAAAAGACTATTATTTAAAAAAATACGGCTTAAATCCAGCAAAACAAACAGTGGTTTACAACGGCATTTATTTTGAAAAAATTGATAAGGTTGCTGTTTTTGAACCTTTAGAATTTCGTAAAAAAACCGATTTGCTTTTGGGAAGCGTTGGCAATTTTAATTCTGGGCGCGACCAAATGACAATTTGTCATTTTCTTGCTCTTTTAAATGCGAAAAATATTGATTTTCAATTTGTTTTCGTAGGTGCGAAAGTTACGAACCAAGCGCATCTATACGATGATTGTGTGAGTTTTTGCAAAGAAAATAATCTGCTTGAAAAAGTACATTTTCTTGGTTCGCGCAACGATGTTATAGCAATTTTAAAGCAATTAGATATTTTTATTTATTCAACTTCACACGACACATTTGGTATTGCAGTGATTGAAGCGATTGCAGCAAAAACACCTGTTTTTGTTAATGATTGGGCCGTTATGAAAGAAATCACAGACAACGGAAAATTTGCAACTTTGTACAAAACCAAAAACGAAAACGATTTGCTACAAAAATTTCTATTATTTTTGCATAATAGAGACAAATATGCCGAAAATGCAAAAAAATCATCTATTGCTGTACGGAAAAATTTTTCAATAGAAAATCATATAAAAAATTTAGATACTCAATACAGGCTCTTAACTCTTAGTTCTTAAATAAATGCTCAACTATTTTCCAAAATATTTTTCAAATCGTGCTATTGCTCTTTATTTTGCAGTATTATTGGCTTGTTTTATTGTGTTTTTTCAACACTCAATGAAATGGTATTTTTATATATTTGGAATTGTCTCGGTAGTTGGTTTTTTTTATTTTTCAAATTATTTTACAACCAAATGGAAAAATATTTCTGTAAAAAAATTTACTCAAAACTTGTTTATTTATGCATTAGTTATCAGATTTATTTGGGTAATATTCAGTTATTTTTTCTATATACAACAAACAGGAATTCCTTTCGAATGGGAAACGGCTGATGCTTGGGGATACAACCAGTGTGGTACAGAGATAGCGGCACATTTACGAGAAGGAAATTGGTCAATTTTTAGTGTTTATCTTCAAATATTTGGTCCCGCAGATACCGGTTATATTAGTTATCTGGGTGTGTTGTATTATCTTGTTGACGACTCAATACTTATTACCCGTATATTAAAAGCATTATTAAGCGCTTTTATGTGTGTGTTAATATATAAATTGACAACTCGCAACTTCGGAGAAAGCACAGGAAGAATAGCCGGAGTTTTATCAATGCTGATGCCGCATTTTATTTATTATTGCGGTATGCATTTGAAAGAGACAGAAATGATTTTTCTCGCAGTTGCTTTTGTAGAACGTGCAGATTATCTATTACGCAGCAAAAAATTCAATTTTATTAATATTGCAATTCCTCTTTTATTAGCATTTACTTTATTCTTTTTTCGTACAGTTTTAGGTGTAGCAGCTTTAATGGCGTTTTTTACGGCAATCGTTTTTTCTTCGGAAAAAGTAGTGGGTTGGGGAAAACGGATTTTGGTTGGTATTTGGATAGTAGCCATTGTTGGATATTTTTTCGGAGGACGAATAGCAACGGAAGTAGAAGAGGTTTGGGAAGGCAAAGATGAAAATCAGCAAACCAGTATGCAATACCGTGCAACAAAAGGTAACACTTTTGCAGAGTATGGAAGCGTTGCCATTTTTGCCCCAATGATATTTGCAGCACCCTTTCCGACAGTGATAAATATTGACACTCAAAAAAATATGATGATGATGAATGGCAGTAATTTTGTAAAAAATATAACGGCATTCTTCACAATGCTTGGCATTTTCTTATTGATTTATCGCAATCAATGGCGAGAGCACCTGCTCATATTATCATTTTTGGTAAGTTATTTGGTGGTTATTGCAATGAGTGCTTTTGCAATTTCAGAACGGTTTCATCTACCGAGTGTGCCATTTGCATTGATAATAGCATCTTACGGCATATCTCAGATGGATAATCAAAAAAAGAAATATTTTAATTATTGGACAATATTAATCTTTTTTATTATTATTGGCTGGAGTTGGTTTAAATTAGCAGGAAGAGGGTGGATATGAAAAAAATATTATTAATAACTAATTATAAACCCAACACTGGCGGAATTTCCGTACAGGTGGATTTATTATATAAAAAATTGTGCGAAGAAAATATTCCATCTGAAATTTTTTCTACCGCAGGGAGTTGGTTTTATCGTTTGTTTGTTTTATTCAGATTACTATTTAAAGGAAAAAAATTTGATATTTTTCATATTCACGGTTGTTCTTATTTGGGCTTTTTCCCAATAATTACAGGAATTGTTGCAGGTAAAATATTAAAGAAAAAAATAATAGTAACTTATCACGGTGGTGGCGCCGAAAACTTTTTTAAGAAATATAAATGCTTAGTGCATTTTTTCTTAAAAAAAACAGATAATAATATTGTTTTATCTGGTTTTTTAGGCGAGATTTTTAGCAAATATTCAATTCCTTTTAATGTTATTCCTAACATTGCAGAATTATCAGATAGACAATTTATGTTAAGAAAAACAATATGTCCAAATTACATAAGTGTACGCTCTCTTGCTAAAACCTATAATATAGATTGTATATTGAAAGCATTTGCAATTGTTCAACAAAAATATTCCGAATCTACACTCTCTGTTCTTGGCGATGGCGATTGCAGAGTAGATTTGGAAAATTTGGCAAAAAATCTGAATTTGCAAAATCTGTGTTTCGTAGGACTAATTGATAACAAAGAAATATACAACTATCTGTCAAAAGCCGATATTTTTGTATCTTCGCCTCTTATAGACAATCAACCAATGTCTATTCTCGAGGCATATAACGCAGGACTTTTGGTTATTTCGAGTAAAGTAGGCGGAGTACCGTATATGGTTGAAGATAACAAAACAGGTTTATTGTTTGAAAGCGACAATTATAAAGAATTGGCTGAAAAAATGATACAGGCGATAGAAAATCAAGAATTATCAAAAACGATGATTTTGAATGCAAATAAAGAACTGGAAAAATATAGTTGGAATAATATAAGACAAAACCTTTTTGAGATTTATAAAATATAAAGATTTAAAGCATCAATAAGAAATTATGTCATTTAAAAATTTTATTCAAGAAAATATTATTTTGCCTTGTAGTGATATTCTTACAGGTCAATCGGTTAGCAAGCAGTTGCGTTTTTTGTTGCAAAGTCAGCATTGGGGCAGGCAGCAGATTGATGACTTTCAAAATGAACGATTAAGAATTTTAATTGCTCAAATTTATGAAAACGTATCTTTTTATCGCGAGCAAATGGATAATTTGGGCTTAAAACCTGCTGATATTCAAATAAAAGCGGATTTAAAAAAATTACCAATTCTCACCAAAGCACAAATTAAAAAAGAAGGAATTGAAAAATTTACAGCAAATAATATCCCAGCAAAACAGATTAAAAAAAGTTCTTCGTCTGGCAGCACAGGCGTACCTCTTCATTATTTTATAACAAAAGAGGCGTATTCAGTAAATATAGCAGCAAATTTACGCGGCTGGTATAATATGGGTTGGAAATTGGGAGATAAGTATGTCAAATTAAGCCAAAATCCACGAAAAAATCCTGTGAAAAGGCTACAAGATTATTTTACAAACAATCGTTATTTGGCTACTAATCCATTGTTAGACAGCAACTTTGATTATATTTTGCAACAAATAGAAGCGTATAAACCAAAAGTAATACGCTGCTATCCTGACCCGCTTCTTTTTTTGGCAAGATACAGACAACAACACTCCGAATTTACCTTTTCACCCCTTGCTATTACCACAACAGGCAACACCTTGTTTCCAAAAACCAGACAGGAAATTGAAGACGCTTTTGGTTGCAAAATATATGATTCTTATAGCTGCGAAGGAAACTCTTGTGTTTTTGAATGCCCTACCCACTCGTGCTATCATTCAACAGAGGAATATGGAATATCAGAAGTAATTGATGAACAGGGAAATCCGATTGAAAAAGGGATTGGACGTTTGATTTCCACAGATTTATGGAATTTGGCGCACCCATTTGTACGTTACGACACACAAGATTTTGTTGAAATTGACAATACGCCTTGTGAATGTGGCAGAAAACATCTAAAAATATTGAGAATTTTGGGGCGTGATAATGAAGTTTTGGTAATGCCATCGGGCAGAAAATTCATTGTTCATAATTTTACAGGATTTTTTCAAACCGATATACCCGAAATGAAGAAGTCCATAGACCAGTTTCAGATAGTAAAAAAACAAGATAACAGTGTGATTTTCAAGTTAGTTGTAAATGGCAATTACGACAAAGAAGCCGAAAGTTATTTAATAAATTTTTGGGAAAAAGAACTTGGTGTCCCTGTTGCTGTTGAATTATTAAAGGAAATTCCTGTTATGCAAAACAACAAACATCGCTTTATAATAAATGAGTGAATTAAATCATAACCTCCCATTCGTACATTTTTTGTTCTAATAAATGCTTGGTTTTGTGGTATTTAACAGCAATTTCTTCGTTTGAAATTCCATCTGCAAAACTTTTTTCCATTTCTGCAATTTCTTGTTCGAGTTGATGAATTTCGTTTTCTATTTCAGCAATTTGTTTATCTTTTTTGCGTTGCTGTTTTTGTAGTTCCTTTTGCTCTTCGTAATTTAATTTGTTTTCAGAAATTGGCGCATTTGGGTGGTGTTGTAGGGGCGTATTGCATACGCCCTTGTTCAATTTGGGTGTATTCAATACACCCCTACCCTGCTCGCTTAATTTTTTCTTTTGCAAAAAATCGTTTATTCCGCCAAAATGTTCGGTAATTTTTTTGTTGGAAAATTCATAAACCTTTGTTGCCAAGCCGTCGAGAAATTCGCGGTCGTGGCTTACAATTACAGCAGTGCCATTGTACGATTGCAATGCTTTTTTGAGAATATTTTTTGAACTGATGTCAAAATGGTTTGTTGGCTCATCGAGAATTAGCAGATTTACAGGTTCGAGCAGCAATTTTATCATTGCCAAACGGCTGCGCTCGCCACCCGAAAGCACCGCAACTTTTTTGTCAATATCATCACCGCCAAAGAGAAACGCACCGAGAATATTACGAATTTTTGTGCGGATATCGCCAACAGCAATATCGTCAATGGTCTGAAATACTGTTTTTTGCTCGTCCAAAAGCGATGCCTGATTTTGCGCAAAGTAACCGATTTTTACGTTATGTCCAAGTGTAAGTTTGCCCGCAAAATCAACTTGGTTCATAATACATTTTATCAGCGTGGTTTTACCCTCGCCGTTTTTGCCCACAAAAGCGATTTTCTCGCCACGCTTGATTTGCAGTGAAATATTTTGCAAAATAACATTTTCGCCGTAACATTTCGTAAGTCCCTCAATATCAATAGGCAAAACGCCCGAATTTACAGCAGGCGGAAATTTAATATTCAGGTGTGAATTGTCGATTTCCTCAACCTCAATACGCTCAATTTTAGCGAGTTGCTTAATTCTGCTCTGCACCTGCACCGCTTTTGTGTTTTTGTAGCGAAAACGTTCAATAAATTCCTCTGTGTCGGCAATCATTTTTTGCTGATTTTCGTAAGCGCGAAGTTGTTGTTCGCGCCGTTCTGCTCTGAGTGTCAAATATTTAGAGTAATTTACTTTATAATCATAAATTTTGCCGAGCGAAATTTCGATTGTGCGGTTTGTGGCATTATCCAAAAATGTTTTGTCGTGGCTCACGAGCATAACCGCACTTTGCGAGTTCGCCAAAAAATTTTCAAGCCACAAAATCGACTCAATGTCAAGGTGGTTGGTCGGCTCGTCAAGCAGCAGTAAGTCGGGGGCTTGCAGTAAAATTTTTGCTAACTCTATTCTCATTCGCCAACCGCCGCTAAACTCTGATGTGTCGCGCTCAAAATCGGAACGAAGAAAACCCAAACCAAACAATGTTTTTTCGGTTTCGGCTTCAATATTTTCTTTTCCGAGCATTCTTAAACGCTCGTTTTCAAAGTCAAGTTTTTCGATAATGTTGTGATAATCAGCACTTTCATAGTCGGTGCGGGAAGCAAGTTCGGAGGTCAGTTTTTCGATATTTTTTTCTAATTCAAAAATATGTTTAAACACCGAAAATGTTTCGTCAAAAACACTTTGTGTATCAGTAACTTTCTGATGTTGAGGCAAATAGCCAATAGTAAATTCTTTTGGTTTTGAAATATTTCCGCTTGTTGCCGCCATTTCGCCTGCAATCAACCGCAACAAAGTGGTTTTGCCTGCACCGTTTCTGCCCACAAGCGCGATTTTGTCTTTTTCGTTTATTAAAAAAGAAATCTTATCAAACAGCGGTTTCCCGCCAAATTCTATCGTAAGTTGGTCAATGCTCATTTAGTCGTTTGTTTTTCGCAGTGCAAAATTACAAAAAAGTTTTCAGTTTTTGTCTTGAACCAAGATTTACATAAGATTAAAAAAATTACCAAGATTTTTTCTTGGTAATCAAATAAATCTTGATAAAATCACGGTTAAGATTATTTTGCAGTTGCGATAAATATGTTTCTCGTTTTATAATAATATAAATTTCCGAAAACTTTTAATTTTTGATTACTTTTCGGAAATGCAAAATTACGAAAAGTTTTTGTTTTTGCAAAGTTTTCGTAATTTTTTTCAGAAAAAATATTTGTGAGATTTTTTTTTGTACCTTTGCAAAAATGAAAAACAATAGTACCTTTGCAAAAAAAGTAATGAAAAAGAATACACTTGTTGAGTTAAATATTGAAAAACAAAATCTTTTCAACAATATAAAAACCTTGCTAAATGAGGCGAGGAGTTCGGTTGTGCGCAATGTCAATTCTACAATGGTTTATACCTATTTCGAGATAGGCAGAATGATTATTGAAGACGAACAGCAAGGCAATTATCGCGCTGAATACGGCAAAAAAGTTTTAAAAGAACTTTCGGAAAAATTGACAAAAGAGTTTGGTAGAGGTTTTTCTTTTGTCAATCTAAGTCAAATGCGACAATTTTATCTCATTTATTCAGACAGACAAATTATTCAGACAGTGTCTGAACAATTACAAATATCTAATAATCAAAACAATACGATTCATCAGACAGTGTCTGATGAATTGCAGGTGGTTGAAAAATACGAGACACTGTCTCGTATTTCTTTGCCGAATTTCACTCTCAGTTGGTCACACTATTTGCTGCTTATGCGCATAGAAAACCCCGATGAACGCCGTTTTTATGAAATAGAATCGTATCAAAATAATTGGAGTTTGCGTGAATTGCAAAGACAGTTTGATTCTGCACTTTACGAGCGGTTGGCGTTGAGCAGAGACAAAGAAGGGGTGAAACAACTCTCAGAAAAAGGGCAAATAATCGAAAAACCCGAAGATGTTTTAAAAACGCCTTGCGTATTGGAGTTTCTCGGGTTGCCTGAAAAACCGCAATATTCTGAAAGTGATTTGGAGCAAAAACTTATTGATAAACTTGAAACTTTTATGCTCGAACTTGGTAAGGGCTTTACTTTTGTTGGCAGGCAAGTACGTTTTACATTTGACGAGCAGCATTTTAGGGTTGATTTGGTGTTTTACAATAGATTTTTGCAAAGTTTTGTGCTTATTGATTTAAAAATTGGCAAACTTACTCATCAGGACTTGGGACAAATGCAAATGTATGTTAATTATTATGACCGATTTGTAAGATTAGAGCACGAAAACAAAACTATCGGTATTATTCTTTGTAAATCAAAAAGCGATACTTTGGTAGAAATCACTTTGCCTGAGGACAATAAACAAATTTTTGCAACAAAATGGCAAACAATTTTACCAAGCAAAGAAGATTTAAAAAGATTAATTGAAAAATAAAAGAAACGACTTTTCGTATTTATGTCTAATTTTTTTGCAAAAATAAAAAATAATAGTACCTTTGCACAAAAAAAATATTAATTTATGGAAAATATAACATTAAAACTAAAAACTGACGAAGTGCGCAAAATACGCCAGCAAAAGGGCTTGTCGCAAGAAAATATGGCGCACGAGATAGGTCTTTCGCAATCGCAGTATTCACGTATTGAGCAAGGCGATTGTGCAGTTTCTTTTGAAAAAGTGTTTGAAATTTCCAGAGTTTTAAATGTTAATCCAGATGAGATTATTGAGCAAGGTAAAAATTTTATTTTTAATAATTGTACTTGTAATCAAGCAGGCAATATTGAAAAAAACACAATAAATAATAATCAAGATTTTACCGAAGAGCGCAAAGCGTATTTGGAACAAATAAATTTTTTACAGGAACAAAACGCCGAACTTTTGAAAATGATACAGACGAAAAAATGATTTTTTTTACCTCTCCGCTTTCGGTTCGTACCTTTTTTTAACCCCTCCCCCCTTCGGGGTACTCCCCTTAAAATAATGGGAGATTTAAGTGCTACCCATTGAAATCTTATATAACTTTCAAAAAGTGCTAACAATTTTGTTTGTACTTCCCCAACTCTCCCCTTTATTAAAGGGGAGATGTCCGAAGGACAGAGGGGTTCGAACAGAGGGGTTTGATGCTGTTTGCACAATAGTAGGTCAAGATTAATTTCACCACAAAAATATTAATAACTTTTACCCTTTTTATACATAAATTATTCAATATGTACATAACAAATAATTGTTATCATAAAAATCACTACCTTTGCAAAAAAATTAATAATTATGTATAAAATAAAAATCATAAATTTTATTATCCTTTTGGTAATTTTTTGCTCGTGTGAGAAAATCCCAACAGAGGGCTTTAAGGTTGAAGGAAGCATAGCAAACTTTCAAGATTATTCAAGCAATAAAGTAATGGCTTTTGTAGGTGGTGATTATCCTACCATCGGCACAAAAATTTCAGAGAGCAAATTAAACAACAACTATTTCTCTATGTTTTTGCCATACGAAATAAAAGATAAATATTGTGATGCTGTTAGTACTAAAAAATTTATTTTATATGACGATGAATTTGAATCTTACCTAACAATCAGCAACGAAAATGTAAAAATCGCTGAGGCTTGGTTTAATTCAGATAAAAAATATTATGTTCTTGGTAATATTAAGCAATTTGGTTATACGGAAAAGTATAACTATGGCGTTGCAGATGTTACTTTGGTAAGAACACAATATGTTTATGCACAATCGGCGGTCTCTATTACGGGAGAATATGAAACCCGTCTTACATTTGTACACGGACAGGATTTGTACAAAACGGTAAAAATGAATTTGTTTTTGCAAAAAGGATGGAATATTATTTATTATGTTGGCAATTATACATCAAAACCAAACACCTATTACTGGGAGGTAGATACGGCTATTGTCAATAAAACAACGGAAAAACCGGAAAATATAGAGTTAAAATGGTATTATCGTTTGTCACAACATTATTATGATATTTTAAAAAATGAGAATGCACAATTTATATATATGCCGTATATATCATCTTATTATATAGATTTGATATTTAGGAATGGATTTTGATGCAAAATATTTCGCGTTGGCTAAAATCTCACAAATAAAAATGTGATATTTTTTTGTTTAATTATTTTTTCTATCATTGCGGGCTTGACCTTGCCCCTCCTCCTCCCTTGTCATTGCGGGCTTGACCCGCAATCGCTTGATTTTCAAGTGCCTTGTTTTCGAGCGATTGCGGGTCAAGCCCGCAATGACAAAAAAAATAAAGCAAAAATGGCAATAAATTCCATATAATTTATACCATTTTTATACATAATTATTCAATATGTACATAATCAATAATTTATGTATAAAATGAATAGATTTTTAGAAAGATACCTGCTACCTTTGTCCCCGAAAAACAGAGCGCGCAAAAAAGTTTTTCAAAAAAATAATTTTCTAATTTCTAATTTTTAATTCTATTTAATTATGCTAAAAAAAACATTTTATCTATTTTCTTTATCGTTGCTATTTTTTGGAACAACAGGTTGTAATTCAGATAAAAAGTGCAATATGAAAGTCCCTTTGGCGTGGAACAACAACCGTATAGCACATTTTTTAACACTTAAACTCTCTATTGCCGGCAACTACTACAACATCGACACAGGCGACCTAAAGGTAAGTTCCGATGAGCCAATAGAGTGGTTTGCTGACGTCTTTGAGTTTCCTAAAAACTTTAATCCTCCAAATGTATATGTAAAAAACATAAAACCTCAGGTAACGGTAACTACTAGATTAGCTGATGAATGTCTTAATAATAATGAGCGTAATGATTTTCAAATGCGACAAACTTATCTTAATATGTTCAGCAATATTTTGACTACATATCCTCTTAATCCGGGTAATAATATTGACAACCTTATGCATATAGATGGACGAAAGGGTTATATTACAAATTGTATGTGGTATTGGCACTCAACCAGAGGAGATTATAAACATACCTATACTATAGATATATCATCAGGTCCATACAAGGGAGATGATGATGAAGATAACTACTATAATTTAATGTGGATTTGGTTTGGCGATAAAAATAACTTAAATAAGCAAACTTTAAATGTAGATAGCCATAATAAAGTGTCTATAAAATCTATGAGTGTTCAGGGTGCAGCCATAAATGTAACTCCCTATAAGAGATTTAGCGACCGTCTTTATATGGATGGTATAATGTCAGAACGTACCTTTGAAAATGTTGTTGTAGCAAACACTACTAATATGTCTTTAACAGTTAGATAACAATTATTAACCATTAAAAAAAATTATCAAAAATGAAAAAGTATATTTATATCTCATTAACGGCAATTTGTTTGTCTGTAATAACAGGTTGCAAAAACTCGGACGATTTACCGATGCCAACCAGCGACCCAAACCAACCTATAAAAGTAACTCAAAAAATGCTTTTCAGAGGATATTCAAACTATGCCAAAATATTATGCGATTGTGAAAAAATTGGATATCTTGCCACAAAACAAAACTTAAACGAAGCGGAAATATCTTTTCACCTTCCTTCTGCTTTTGAAAGAGATTTTGATATAACAAAAAGCGCAGATGCTTTGCCAACAAGAGATATCGGCTTTGTTGTAAATGGCATTCACGCAAAAGAGTTAGCGGTTAATTCTGTACAACCAAACAAGCAACTTTTTGGCACTAATGTAAGTTTTTCGCTTTTCAACAAAAAAGCAGTAGGTAATGGTATTATGAAATCTCCTCCCGCAGACGACTCCGGTGGAAATGAAAATGGAATCACTATCACAATGTATGTGCCTGATTTACTGCAAATCACATCTCCAAATGTTGCAAATCCTGAAGATTTAATGCCCTATTGTTATTATAAGAACTTTGTACTTGGCTGGAACGCAGACCCGCAAAACGAAAACGGTTTGGTTGTAGTTGTTGAGTGGAACGGCAGGGACTTGTACGGAAACGAGTACAAAGAGTATGTGCGCAATGCCGATATTATAAAAAACGACAACGGCAAAGCCGTGTTGAACAACAAACTTTTTGACGGCATTCCGCAAGGCGCGATTGTTCAAATACAACTTATTCGCGGTAACATAGAGGCTACAGCAATAGTTATAGACGAAGACGGCAATGAAGAAGAGTTTACTTTTGTAGCAGCATCGCAGGCAATATTGCCTTTTATCTTGGTTAGAGAAATAGAGCAATAATTTCGTCATTTCGACCAACGGGAGAAATCTATTTTTGATTAAAATGTTCCAAAAAGTCAGAAAATTTTGATTTTTTGGAACATTTTTCGTGCTTTTTCTATCAAACTAAAAGATTTAACTAAAAATATTTGCTTTTTACAAAAAAAATACATTACCTTTGACGAGTATATTTCCTTAACCTATAAAACTAATTTAAATTATGAAATCAGAACCATTACCATTAATTCGTATTCACGGCAAATCTCAAAGCCGTACGGCGTTAGGCATCGTCAATGCTTATTTGAAGATATACCCTGACGCTACGTTGTTGGAATTGCAAGAAGCATTTCCAAAGTCGCTGAACCAAAAAAGTTTTGGCGAACACATCGTGGTTCCAGTGGAAGAGACACAGGGACGCGAAAAACAGTTCTTTGAACAGGAAGAAGAATTGATTGTGTTGAAAGACGGGGCAAAAATCGCCCTTGTGGAACTTTGGCAAAAGGAAGATTTTAAAACCCTTTGCGAACACGCTAAGCAATTTGGCATTGAAGTTGCCGAAGTTGAAGAAACCGAACCTTTTGAAAAAGGAAGTTATGAGTTGGAGTATCTTAACGGTTTTGTGCCGCCCGCAGAGGTTGTGCCGGAAGTTAAGAAAAAATGTAAATGCAAATGGCGACACTGGCTATTATTGCTATTGATATTGCTGTTACTTTTGTGTTTCTGCTTGCAAAAATGTGGTTGTTGCAGCGATAAATGCTCAAAACCTGCTGATGTTGAAGCTGTAGAAGATGTTATAACGGCAGATGAGTCAAATAATCTTATTAATGATACAGAAGACGCTGTTTCATTGACATTGCCTGACGGAAATGAATGTAAAATTGACAAAAACAGTTCTGAATACAAGTTGTTTGCTTTTTTAAATTCTGATACTAATGTTGATTCTGACGATACAAACGGCTGGATAACTATGGATAAACTGCGTTTTGAAATAGGAAAAACCAATCTCTCCGCTGAATCTGAAAATCAACTCAATAATATAGCAGTAATTTTGAAATTCTTTCCAAATTCGCGCATCAAGATAGGCGGATACAGCGATAACACAGGAACAAATAAAGCAAATATGCGAGTTTCAACCGAAAGGGCAAAAGTTACAACCGAAAAACTTATCCCTTTGGGCATTGATGCCAACCGCGTAACTTACGAGGGCTATGGTTCAAAAAATCCTGTTTGTCCTGCAAACAACACAACTGATTGCAGAGCAGAAAATAGGCGTATTGACGTTAAAGTAACGCAGAAATAATATCTATTTAACGCAAAGAACGCAAAGTTTTTTTCCTTCGGCTTTTCAAGTCGCAAAGGGCGCAAAGTTTTAAAATTAAACTTTGCGTTCTTTGCGCTTTCTTTGTGCCCTTTGCGTGAAACAGCACGTTTGTGTATTTTAAATATTTTATCTAAATTTGTACCAAAAATTTACCATTATTATAAATAATGAAAAAACTATACGTTTTAACTTTTGCAACGGCAATTTTGCTTGTTTTTGGGTGTGACAAAAAAGAGAAGCCCGAACTTTTAAAGGACTTTTCTATGAATCAATATATTGATTCTTATTTTACTGCGCCCGAAAATTTTGATGTTTTTTCTAAAATAAAATATCAAGATTTTTTGAGCGATTTGTATCAAAAAAATCAAAATCAATCGTTTTGGTTTACCGATAATCAACCAAATGCGCAATCGGAAAAATTGTTGAATATTTTGGCAAATTCTATGAATTACGGCTTAGATACTACTTTGTATAATTTACTGACCATTAGGGAATTTACGCAGAATTTTTCGCAAGACACTTTGATTACACACGCAAACAAACAAGCAATGCTTGGTTACGAATTATTCTTAACGCAGTCAGCAATTTCGTTTTTTCAACATCTGCATCGCGGTATTATGCCGTTCAACCCGCTGGAATATATCACGAATGAAAAAATTGACAGCACAAGTGCGTATTTTAAAATTTATAACTATTTTGAGGAAATTCCGCAAGATAGTTTGGTAGATATTTTGTATAACGCATTCAAAACCGATAGCATTAAAGCGGCTATGGAGTTGGTACAGCCTCAAAATATTCATTATAAAAGGTTACAAAAAGCGTTGGAAAATTACGTGCAAAACACCCCGATAAATCACGATTCTATAAGAGTTATCTATTTTGAAAAAGATAGCGTTTGGACATCAACTTTTGAAAATTACCGCAAAGCAAGTTTAGCACTGCAAAAACTGAAATGGAGCAATATCACCGACAAGCAATATATTTTTATCAATATTCCCTCTTTTTCACTTGATTTGGTGCAGGAAAACAGAATTGCGTTATCACACAAAATTATTTGCGGCACAGAGGAAAATCAGACACCCGAACTCAACAGCCGATTAAAACAAATACGCCTCTTCCCCGATTGGAACATACCTTTTTCCATTGCCACAAAGGAAGTTTTGCCAATGGTTCAGCGAAACATCAACTATCTTGCAAGAAATAATTATGAAGTTTTAGACAGAAGTGGAAATATTTTGAACCCCGACTCTGTGCCTTGGAAAAAATATACGGAAAAATATTTTCCTGTGAGACTTAGGCAAACACCGGGTTATCATAACTCGTTGGGTGTGATAATGTTTTACTTTGATAATATGTCAGCAGTATATTTTCACGACACACCTGCGAAAGGGCTGTTTAATAAAGCATTTCGGGCATTTAGTCACGGCTGTATGCGCTTACAAAACCCACTTACATTTGGCAGGGCAATTATGGAGTTTGACAGCGGCATTTTGAGTTTGCCAAAAGAAGATTTAGTTGAAATGGGAATTTATGAATCGCAAAAACGAAAAAAGAAAGAATATGACGATGATACAAACGAGAAATCGGAGCAGGTAATTTTTCAAACAAAACTTGAAGAAAAAGAGAAATATTTTTATAATGTCAAAAAACGAATACCAATCTATATTCGTTATATAACCGCCTTTTGTAACGAAAATGGCGAACTCACTTTTGCACCCGATTTTTATGGCAGAGATAAATTGCTGATGGAACGATATAATGAAGCTATGGAGGAGTTAAATTAGGAGGTGCCGTAGCACGCATATGACGCGGATAACGCGGATTTACACAGATAAATAAAAATAACGCAGATTTTAATTGTTTAAAATCTGCGTTAATCTGTGTTATCCGCGTCATATGCGTGCTTAAAGCACCTTTTCGGGTTTCATTTGCGGGAAAAACAGCACTTCCTGTATTGCCTGCTGACCTGTCATTAGCATTACCAATCTGTCCATTCCGATACCCATTCCAGAAGTTGGCGGCATTCCGTATTCGAGCGCGCGGACAAAGTCCATATCGATAAACATTGCCTCGTCATCGCCCTTTTCGCTGAGTTTTAGTTGCTCTTGGAAACGTTCAAGTTGGTCAATCGGGTCGTTGAGTTCGCTGTATGCGTTGGCGAGTTCCTTACCATTGACCATTAACTCGAAACGCTCGGTGAGTTCGGGGTTGGTGCGGTGGCGTTTGCAAAGCGGCGACATTTCAATCGGGTAATCGGTGATAAAGGTCGGTTGAATATAACTGCTTTCGCATTTTTCGCCGAAAATTTCGTCAATCAACTTGCCTTTGCCCATTGTGCTATCAACTTCGATGTGTAATTTTTTAGCGATTTCACGAATTTCGTCTTCCGATTTTCCTGTCAAATCATAGCCCGTATGCTCTTTGATTGCATCAAGCATAGAGATACGTTTGAACGGCGTTTTAAACGAAATTTGCTTGCCGCCGACCTCAATTTCGGTTGTGGCATTGACATCAAGACAGATTTTTTCAACCATTTTTTCGGTGAATTCCATCATCCAATTGTAGTCCTTGTAGGCAACGTAAATTTCCATTGCGGTAAATTCGGGGTTGTGCGTTCTGTCCATTCCTTCGTTGCGGAAATTCTTTGAAAATTCATACACGCCCTCAAAACCGCCGACAATTAATCGTTTGAGATACAACTCGTTAGCGATACGCAGATATAGCGGAATGTCCAAAGCGTTATGGTGCGTAATGAACGGACGAGCCGCCGCACCGCCCGGAACCGGCTGCAAAATTGGCGTTTCTACTTCAATATAATTTTGCGCATTAAAATAGTCGCGCATCGATTGATAAACCTTTGTGCGTTTTAGGAAAATGTCCTTAATTCCCTCATTTACAACCAAATCAACGTATCGCTGACGATAACGCTGTTCGGGGTCGTGGAAGCCGTCGTATGCAACGCCGTCTTTGTATTTGACAATCGGCAGCGGTTTGAGCGTCTTGCTCAACACGCTAAGTTCCTGAGCGTGAATGCTTACCTCGCCCATTTGGGTACGAAAAACAAAGCCCTTGACACCGATAAAATCGCCGATGTCAAGCAGTTTTTTGAAAACGATGTTGTACATTTCGGGCTGTTCTTCTGTGTTGATGTCATCACGAGAAACATAAAGTTGTATTCTGCCTTTGCTGTCCTGCAATTCTACAAAAGCCGCTTTGCCCATAATTCTGCGGCTCATAATTCTGCCCGCCACGCACACTTGGCGTTTTGGTTCGAGGTTGTCGTCAAATTCCGCCTTAATATCAACTGAAAAAGCATCGGTCGGGTACAATGCCGCAGGGTACGGGTTTATGCCCATTTGCTGCAACTGCTCACGAGAGTTGCGACGAAAAATTTCCTGTTCTGATAAGTGTTCCATTTATGTTTTTTTTTATTTTTTACGAGTTAAAAGATTATTTATTCGAGTTATCATTCTACCCAAACTATCAGAATTTTGTTTGGCATTGTCAATATTCCATTTGTTTTCTATAAAAGGTAGAATACAAATATTATATTCTGGTCCTTTTGCGGCATTTGGTTTTGGTGTTAATTGTTGAATAAATTCTGAACTTTTACTCTTTTTTATCAATTCGTGTGTCAAAAACCAACTTGATTTTACGCTAAAATTCATTTCGATTAATGGTTTTCTACCGCCTTGCTTTGTTTGACAAGCAACAGGCATATCTTCTAATTTTATTTTAAAATATTCAGCAAACCCCTCTCTGTCTGCCATTAACCACGCCTCTGTCTCATCAACAGCAATATTAAAAATAAAATCATCATTTTTTGCAGAAATGAGTTGTTGTAATAATTGTGGCGCACAATCATTATTGTCTAAATCTATCAAAAGTATTACAGGGGAAGTTTCAGACAATTTGTTATATTGTTCAATTTGGCTTTTTACCTGTCCTCCACGAGCAGGAATTTCAGATATAACCTCAAAATTGTTTGAATAATTCAATATTCTTTTTATGATTGCTTTTGTTACATCGTCTTCTCCAACAACATATACCTCTATTTTATTTATTTTCATATCAAAAAAGAGTTAATTGAGAAATTTTACCAATATCTTTTGGTTTAGTTTGTGGAATTACGGCATCTGCAATCGTTAAGCCGGCATCAATAACTGCTTTTATTTTGACAATATCGCTAACTCTTTTAACTTTCGTACCCTCTGTAGAGGTTTCTAAAAGTAACACTTCGTCAGAAGAAATACCAGCATCTGCAAGCATATCGTAACTATGAGTTGTAATTAAAATTTGCGACTCGCCTTTTGTTTTTTTATTTCTCTGAATTTTAGAAATAAAAGCAGGTAGTTGAGAAACAATGCCAGAATTTAAGTTTATTTCAGGTTCTTCAAGCAATATCACGCCATTATTATCAATCAAAGCAAACAAAAAACCAATCAAGCGCAAAGTACCATCAGAAAATTGCATTTCTTGTTGTTTACTTCCTTTATCTCGCCAATGTATATATTTTGCTTCTAAATGAGGTATTCCCATTTTATCTGGAACATATTTTAATTCTTCTAATTGAGGAACGGTAATTTTAAGAAACTCATTGATTTTTCTAAAATATGAATTTCTTGTTTTTTCATTAATTTTTGATAATCGTTCCAAAAAATTTCTACCATAATAATCTTCTTTTGAAGAAGAATACAGCATTGAAGATGACTCTCGCACCATTTGCGGAATAACATTAAGATACTCAATATCTTGAAAGAAATTTTGCAATTCTCTAAAATCTTTGTTTGCAGTTGCCTGTTCCAAATGAGTATATTTTAATGTTTCCTCATCGTCAGGTATTTTACTATTTTTATTTGTCGCGCCTCTTTGAAGAATAAATTTATTTTTTTTGTAAGAAAAAACCTCCTCAGAATTAATTTTAACTTGATTTTTGAATATTCCACCGCCTGTGTGAGCAATTTCAAGATAGTAACTCCAAATATTTTGTTCTTCATTTGGGTTGCCTAATTCAACTTTTATTGATAATACTTTTGCACTTCTTCTTGCTGCAAGGCAACGAATTTTTGTGAAACCTCCACGTTCTTCTACGGCTGTTTGCAAACCTCCTGCTTGTTTGGCAATATCACGCAGAAAACGCAAAGCGTCAATAAAGTTTGATTTACCAGCCGCATTTGCACCAATAATAAAACAGCGTTCTGTCAAATATACTTCACAATTTTGGAAATTTTTCCAGTTGTGTAATCTTATTTTTTTCAGTATCATAGTATTGATAATTATTATAAAAGGTTATTAAAAATTTCTGCAAAGGTACTAATTTTTTTCACTCCTTAATTTCAATTTTCACCTTTACTTTGTCGCCTGCCTGTTTGCCGATTTTTTTGCGTGTATCTTTGAGAATGCCAATGATATAGCAAATTGAACCGTCAGCGTTTTTAATTCCCATATTCACAATGCTGCCGTCATAATGTTCGCCGTCAAACTCTGCGCTAACTTTCACTCTGCCTTTTCCTAATTCCTTTTTTAAATCATAAGGGAAAGCAATATATGCGCCGTCAATATCAGGCACTTTTTTGATTTCGGCTTCAAATTCGTAAATTTTATTCATAAGATATGATTATCAGTTTATTTTTTTTCAATCTGTTTCATCATTTTTTCAAAATCGCTTATATAATTTCTATCTTGAATAACGCGAAATTCGGCGTATTCTGACAACGTTTTTTCGTCTGCCTGCTCTTTGCTTTTTGTTCCCAAACCATTGAGAACAGGTAAATTATTCAATTTCAAATAACCATTCATAAACTCAACCCACTGCTGCATTGTGGTTGGCAGTTGCTGTTCGGCTCGAAGTTCGGCAATGTCCAAAAACGCAGAAACAACCAGCGCCAAACGCTTTAACTCATTTTCTTCCAAATAATTTTTTGCAACAATCACATCATTTCTTAATATTTTGCCGTCAGGCGCATATTTCCAAGTGGTCAAGCCCATATTTTCTTTGGTTTTGTCGGCTCGGTCGTAAATAATTTCCGCAGCCGTGCCACCTGCAATAGCAAAATGCAGTTGATTTTGAATAAAAGCAAAAAAATGCCTTGCAAATTCGCTATTTTTGTCGTAATCAGACGAAAGCGCAAATAAATCAGTGATTTTCAAATAGATACGGCGTTCTGAAAGACGAATTTCTCGTATGCGTTCAAGCATTTCGCGGAAATAACTCTCGTCAAATTTGCTACCATTTTTAAATCTGTTATCATTTATTACAAAGCCCTTTTGAATATACTCGTGCAAAATGCGTGTTGCAAATTTGCGGAATTGTGTTGCCTGATATGAATTTACACGATAACCGACCGAAATAACCATATCAAGATTGTAAAAATCTATTTCTCTATTTACTGAGCGTGTGCCTTCAATTTGAACTCGCCGAATTTTTCGGCGAGTTGGAATTTCGTCTAATTCGCCTGATTTATAGATACTTGTAACGTGGTCGCTGATAGTGCGGGCATCAACATCAAAAAGTTGCGCCATAGTTTCACGGCTCAACCACATATTATCATCTGCAAAATAGACCTCAACTTCGGTTTCGCCTTTTTCGTTAGTATAAAAAGCTAACCCGACACGTTCAGGAATTTCCTTTGCAAACTTCTTTCGCCATTCAACAAGTTGATTGTCTAAGGTTTGCGGCAAGTTATTTTGATTTTGTATATTCATTTTTCTAAAATTATCTATCTCTTCAACAACCAATCAACTATATTTATATGCTCAATGCCGTCAATTTCGGCGGTTAAAGTGTCGGTTGAAATAATATATTTTGGGTAATTGTCATTTATGGCTTTAAGCGGACGAACTTCACGCTGCATTGTTTCGGGGCTTGAAAGCGACCAAGCAACTTGATAATATTCATATTTATTTTGCTCGTTTTTAACAATAAAATCAACCTCATATTCGCCAATTTTGCCAACCCAAATTTGATAACCACGCCGTAACAATTCCAAAAAAACGATATTTTCCAGAATATGCCCTATATCTTGATGCTGAAATTTTCCTAACTTCAAATTTCTAAAACCAATATCAACCAAATAATATTTTTCCTGCGTGGCAAGTTGCTGTTTGCCCTTTATATCAAAGCGATTTGCCTGATAAAAAACGTAAGAATTTGTAAGATAACTGATATATTTTTCAACGGTGATGTGGTGTATTTCTTGCCTGTCCTGTTTCATTACTTTTGATATATTATTTGGTGAAACACAACTGCCAATGTTGCCCATTAAAAATTTTGACAAATTGTCAAAACTACGCATATTTTGAATATTATAACGCTGCCGTATGTCTTTCTCTATCACGGTGTTATAAACATCTTGCACATATTTATTTTGAATATCGGTGCCAAGATTTTTCAAAACAACACCCTGCGGCAAAGATGTTTCATAAATATAATTTCTAAAAAGTTCATATTTATCTAACGTCTTATCTTGTTGAATTTCAACAAATTCGCTAAAAGAAAACGGCAAAATATGTATCGTTATATATCGTCCCGAAAGCAAAGTTGCTATTTCACCCGAAAGGAAATAGGCATTTGAACCTGTAACATACAAATCAATATTTTTTTCAACATAAAGAGCATCGATAAGTCGTTCAAATTCAGGTATTTGCTGCGGCTCGTCAAGAAAAATATAGTTCAAATTTTCTTTGTCGGTTTTTACAATAATATGATTATAAACATCAAGCCACGAGGCATTTTCGGGAAAAATCGGCTTTTCAAAATTATAACTTTGCATTCTGTTTTCCGCCACGCCCAAATCTGCCAACTGACGAGCAAAAATTTCTAACAAAGTAGATTTCCCCGACCGCCGAAGCCCTGTAACAACCTTAATAATATGCTCGCCACGCAATTTATGCAGTTGTTCAATGTAATATTTGCGATTTATTATTTCGCTCATTTTCAATTAGTTAATCAATAACTTTATCGAAATTTCGTTTTTTTGAAAGTTTTGACAAAGGTAATGCTTTTTTTTAAAATAGCAAAATTAAATAACTTTGTCCAAACTTCATTTTTTTTAAAGTTTGGACAAAGATAATTCATAAAAAAAATATTTTTTGAAATTTACTATTTCCTTCGGCTTTTCAAGTCCTAACTCCTAACTCCTTTTTCAACTCTTCCACCCCTTCCGATGCACCTTTTTTGATAAAATGAACATAAACAGGCAAATTTTCTACACCATTCGGGTCGATGTAGTAAATTGGGCAGAGTTCGGGAGCGTGGTACATCAGTGATGCGGCGGGATACACCGATAGCGATGTGCCGATTATCACCAAAATATCTGCCTGCGAAACCAACTGCGCCGCCTCTGCAATCAACGGCACTGCCTCACCAAACCACACAATATGCGGGCGCAACTGATGCCCTTTTTCGCACAAATCGCCCATTTTTACCTTGTATTTGTCTTGTGGCAGTTCATAAACCAAATTTTCGTACCTCTCTGAGCGGACTTTTGTCAGTTCGCCGTGCAGGTGCAAAATCTTTGTAGAGCCAGCCATTTCGTGCAGATTATCAACGTTTTGTGTAATAATTTGCACATCAAAAAACTTTTCAAGTTCCGCCAACCCGATATGTCCGTTGTTGGCTTTGACATTGAGTAGTTCCATTCTGCGCTGATTGTAAAAATCATTCACGAGCGCAGGGTTTCGCTGCCACGCCTCAATGGTGCAAACGTCCTCAATGCGATATTCGTTCCATAGCCCATCGCTATCACGGAATGTCCGAATACCGCTCTCTGCGCTTATTCCTGCGCCTGTTAAGACAACAAGTTTTTTCATTATTTTTCAGAATAAAGAACAAAGAGCAAGGAACAAAGACATTTTTTTGTGTTACTCGTGTTCTTAATTATTAATATTTTCTGCAAAAGTACAATTTTTTTAAGAAATTGCAAAATGTTTTCTTACGCCAACCTGTCTTTATTCTTTGCTCTTTGTTCTTTTGTCAAAAAAAATTATTAACTTTGCGCAAAAAATAATTTTATATGAGAAAAACAATTTTTATTCTTTTCGCTATTCTTATGCCACTATCTATCAATGTGTTAGCGCAGCAAAAAGCGGCAAAACCTGTGTTCGTGAAAATTTTTACGTCAGAAGGCAACATAAAAGTTATACTTTATGACGACACACCCGAACACAAATTTAATTTTTTGCAATTGGTGAAATTCAACAAATACAATGGCTTGCTTTTTCACCGAGTGAAAAAAGATTTTATGATTCAGGGCGGTGACCCTGATTCGAAAGATGCCGACAGCACAAAGATTTTGGGTAGAAACAGCATTGGGTTCAATTTGCCCGCCGAAATACGTTTCCCCGAACACTTTCACAAGCGTGGTGCGCTGGCGGCTGCACGGACAGATAACCCGAAAAAAGAGTCATCAGGTAGTCAATTTTACATTGTTACAGGCAAAATTGTTACCGACAAAGAACTTGACCATTTTGAACAAAACATCAATAGGTTGCTGACACCGCCAACGCCGCTAAAATACACCGAAGAGCAGCGCAAAATTTATAAAACATTTGGCGGAACGCCGCATTTAGACGGCAACTATTCTGTTTTCGGCGAAGTGGTGCAGGGTTTTGATGTGTTGGAAAGAATTCAAAATATTCCAACAGACGCAAACGACAGACCAAAAAAAGATGTTGTTATTCTGAAAATGAAAGTTGTTAAAAAATAGTGATTAATGATTAGTGGTTAGTGGTTAATATTTTTTCCACCAATCACTAACCATTAACCACTAATCACTATTAAAATTATGAATGAGAGTATATTAAAAACAAAAAGTTTTAAGTTTGCAGTGAGAATTGTAAATTTGTATAAACATTTGTGCGATAACAAAAGAGAGTTTGTGTTGTCAAAACAAATCTTACGAAGTGGAACTTCCGTTGGTGCTAATATCAGAGAGGCGGAACACTCGGAAGGCAAAGCTGATTTTGTTCATAAAATGGCAATTTCTCAAAAAGAGATAAATGAAACTATTTATTGGCTCGAACTATTGCAAGCGACAGAATACATTTCAAAACAAGAGTTTGAAAGTATTAACGCTTATGCTGTTGAAATAATCAAAATGCTTACTTCTTCAATCAAAACAGCCAAATCCAAATTAACCACTAACCGTTAATCATTAACCACTATGATAATTAATTATAAAAACGTAGAACTTTGCCACAGGGAGCTGATTGTGCTGCGAGATGTGAATTTTGAAGTTGAGCAGGGCGAATTTATCTATCTTTGCGGAAAAACGGGCAGCGGAAAAAGTTCGCTGCTAAAATCGCTTTATGCCGAAGTGCCGATTAACAGCGGCGAAGCGAAAATTTTTGATTATGATTTGAATAAAATTCATCGCAATCAAATTCCGATGTTGAGAAGAAAAATCGGAATAATTTTTCAGGACTTTCAACTTCTGCACGACCGCTCGGTGCATAAAAACCTCGAATTTGTGCTGCGGGCAACGGGTTGGAAAGATGCGCAAAAGATTGAAGACCAAATCAGTTTGGTGCTTGAAACGGTCGGGTTGCCGCAAAAGGGCTATAAGCGTCCGCATCAACTTTCAGGTGGCGAGCAGCAGAGAATTGTGATTGCCCGCTCGTTGCTCAATTCACCGCAACTTATCGTGGCAGACGAGCCGACAGGAAATTTAGACACCGAAATCGCCGCCGAACTCGTTGCGCTGCTGCACGACATTTCAAAAAGCGGCACAAGCATAATTATGGCAACGCACAATATGCCGCTTATAGAAAAATTCCCCGCAAAAACTTTTGTAACGGAAGACGAAAAATTAATCAGTCAATAAGTCGGTAAGTCCGCAAGTCTGTAAGTCAATGACTTACGGACTTATCGACTTACAAACTTACAGACTAAAAAAATATCAAAATGAAAAAACTATTTATCACCATAATCTCTATCTTGTTGTGTATCAATACTTTTGCACAGCAACCCTACTATGCACAAGCCGCCATTCTTATTGACAAAAGCGAATTTGAGGAGGCAATAGAATTGCTTACGCAGTCGATTGAGTACCGCGAAACACCCGCGTGGATACCCTATATTTTGCGTGCTATTTCTTATGCAAATACGCAAAAAATCACCTCCGCGCTCAACGACACCGAAATTGCGTTGCAGAAAATAAATGATGACAAAAATCAGAAAAAAGAGAAACTTTATTGGGTATATTCTGTCAGGTCTGAAATTTTTAAAATGGCAGGCGACATTGACAAGGCAATCGCCGAAATTTCTAAGGCAATAAAATCTTCACCAAACCAAAAAATCACTCAATCATTGTTGAAAACTCGCGCTGATTTTCATTATTGGAATGAAAATTACAGAGCGTCAATAAAAGATTATCAGCAAATTTTGAAACAAAACCCGCAAAGTTTACAAATGAGATTAGCGATTGTGCGTTCTATTGTTACCGAGCAGGAAGAAAAAATTGCAAAAACAGGAAAGGTCAATTCGTCCGAATTGAAAAAGGCATTAAACCTTGTAAATGAGGTAATTGTAGCCGACCCCGAATATGATGCAGCATATAAATTTCGTGTTCGCACGCATATTTTGATGGGAAATTTTGATGATGCAATTCGCGATGCTTACCACTTCCGCAGCACATTTAGCACTATTGTAACCTCAACGAGCAATAACGATGAGGCAGAATATGCAGAAAAATTGTTTTTTCAGTACGCAAATTTGGACTCCGTTACAACAGAAAAAATTCTTTTGGAAGAGATTGCCAAAACACCTGATAATCCACTTCCCTACTATCTTTTGGCGTTGCATTACATAAGTCCAGAAAGTTACGAAAAGGGAATTGAAATGCTCACACAGGCAATCAACAAAACCGACCGCGAACTCAACGAATTGCTGATTTTGCGCGCAAGATTTCACTATTCAAACAAAGATTACGACAACGCGCTCACCGATTTGCACATTGCAAAACAGCAAAACGACTCCAACGCATACATTTTTTATTTAGAAGGAACTTTTTACAATGAAATTGAAAAATGGGGAGAGGCGGCAAAAAGTTTTGGCGAGTGCATTCGCATAAAACCAGACATATCAAGTGGTTACATTCTACGTGCAAATGCTTATAAAAATATGAAAAATTACGAGCTTGCACAAGCCGATTTAGACTCTGCCTTAAAACTTGACGATAGAGATGTTGATGTGCTTGTTCAATACGCAGAACTTTATATGGATAAAGGCGACAGAAAAACATCAAACGAGGTGTATCAAAAAGTGCTTAATATTCTTGATTCTCTCGCGCAGGAGGTTGATTTGAACGAGAAATATTTGGCGATGATTTACAACAATATGGCTTATAATTTTGTAAAACTCGGCGAATATGAGCAAGCGGAAAAATTAGTTGAAAAAGCTTTGAAATTGAATGATGAAAGCGGTTATATTTGGGACACGCGCGGCGAATTATATTTTTGGCAGAAAAAGTATGAAAAATGTATTGCCGATATGAATAAAGCGATTGAATTGAGAGATGAAGACGAGAAGGAGCCCGCGAACTCATATTTCTATCGTGGCAGAGCCAAATTAGAGCTTGGACAAATCGAAGAAGGCAATGCAGATATTCAAAAAGCGGTAGAATTGGAACACGAAGAAGCGATTGACTTCGTCAAAACTAAAAACTAAAAGTTATA
>Ga0209737_10000417_pt1 | contig 36133 bp, 30 predicted proteins | sample TergutCu122P3_FD_187284 | JGI IMG/M metagenome (GOLD analysis project Ga0209737, IMG submission 187284) | Cubitermes ugandensis P3 segment gut microbial communities from Kakamega Forest, Kenya - Cu122 P3 (SPAdes) (version 2) | ecosystem: Host-associated > Arthropoda: Insects > Digestive system...
CTTTTTCAAGTTCTTTGTAAATTCTTTTTTCAAAGAATATTTTTTCCAACGACCATCTGTGCCAGTCATCTTCTAATTCGGCGAGTTCAATTTCAAGTTCACGTTTCAAAAGATTAACCGTATTTTCAGTATTTACCCTCAAAATCTCTTTTACGGACATAAATTTAGGTTTTCTGTCGCAGATCACACAGGCATTTGGCGAATAAGACATTTCACAATCAGTAAAAGCATACAGTGCGTCAATGGTCTGGTCGGGGGAAACGCCGGGTTGCAGGTGCAGCAATATTTCCACTTTATCTGCGGTAATATCGTCAATCTTTCTTATTTTTAGTTTTCCTTTTTCAATAGCAGGTGCTATAGAATTGGTAATTAAGGAGGTAGTTGTTGTTCCAAAAGGAATATCGTGAATGACCAATATTTTTTTGTCCACAATAGAGATTTTTGCCCTATTTCTAATTTTACCTCCTCGAACACCATCGTTATATTTGGTAACATCCACAGTGCCGCCGGTGGGAAAATCGGGGTAGATTTCAAAATCTCTGTTTTCAAGAATGGCGATAGAGGCATCAATCAGTTCAATAAAATTATGGGGTAAAATTTTCGTAGCCAATCCCACGGCAATACCCTCAACGCCTTGTGCCAGCAGCAAGGGAAATTTAACGGGAAGTGCTATAGGTTCTTTATTACGACCATCATACGACATCTTCCATTGCGTGGTTTTATGGTTGAAAATCACTTCGAGAGCAAATTTTGTCAATCTGGCTTCAATATATCGTGGGGCGGCTGCCGTGTCGCCGGTAAAGATATTTCCCCAGTTTCCCTGCGTATCCACTGCGAGCACTTTTTGCCCCAACTGCACCAAAGCATCTTCAATTGAGGCATTTCCGTGCGGGTGGTATTTCATAGTATTTCCCACAATGTTGGCGGCTTTGTTAAAACGACCGTCTTCTAATTCGTCCATAGAGTGCAGAATGCGGCGTTGCACAGGTTTTAAACCGTCGTAGATATCGGGCACAGCTCTATCTAAAATTACATAGGAGGCATAATCTAAAAAGTAGTTTTCAAACATCGATTGCACAAAAATCACTTTGTGCAGGTCGGAAGTTTGTCCCATTTCTTGCAAAACAGTTGCCTCTTCTTCCTGTTCTTCAGTTATTTCGTTGTTAATTTCTTCTTCTTGCATAGTAGAGTAATAAAAGTGTTTTTAATAAATTTTTTCGTGCCGCGAAAATATAAATAATACGGTTTTTGTGCAAGCAAAACTATTTTAACTTTTTTTAACACTTTAATTCTGAATGTTAAAAAATATTAATTACTTTCGCAAACTATTCCAAGAGACGAAAAATGAGTTTATCAACTTTCGAAGATTTTGAAAATCAATTTATTCCACTACGGAAGAAAAAGTCACGGATGCGCTACCGTGTGGCAGTGATTGGCGGAGGAACCTGGGCAACGGCAATAATCAAAATATTATCTACAAATTTAGAACATATTCACTGGTGGGTTAGAGAGTCTGAAATTGAAGAGGGAATTAACAAATATGGTCATAATCCGCTGTATCTGAGTTCGGTTTTCATTAATCCCAAAGAAGTAAAAGTAACGCTGGATATTCGACTGGCAGTGGCAAAAGCCGATTACATAGTGATTGTTACCCCCTCTGCTTTCCTTCATAAAACGTTAGAACCCCTGCAAAAGAGTAAACTGAATAGAAAAAAAATTATCATTGCCGTAAAAGGTATTGTTCCTGAAACTATGCAAGTGGTTACGGAATATCTTCGCTCAGAATTTTCAATTCCATTCGGCAATATGGCGGTAATCAGCGGTCCCTCCCACGCCGAAGAGGTGAGTCAGGAAAAACTATCGTTTCTCACTTCCGCCTCCACAAATGTGGAACTTGCTGAAACAGTGGCACGTTTTTTCAAGAATCGCTATGTGCGTACCTCAGTTACCAACGATATTATGGGAATTGAGTTGGCAGTGGTGTTGAAAAATATCTATGCTTTAGGCGCAGGAATATATTCAGGATTAGGTTATGGCGATAATTTTATTGCTTGCTATGTGGCGAATTGTTTGAAAGAGATGAAACGTTTTGTGAATAAAATGTATTCAAGTGAGATAAGACAACTTACAGATTCGGTATATTTGGGCGATTTATTGGTAACCGCCTATTCAAGATACAGCCGTAACCGAATGTTTGGCAATATGATAGGACACGGTCTGTCGGTTAAAGTAACCCTGCTTGAAATGAAAATGGTGGCAGAGGGATACTACGCCGCACGCTGCGTGCACGAAATCAACAAAAAAGAGCAGGCACAAATTCCGATTGTGGAAGCTATTTACAATGTTTTATATGAAAATATTCCGGTTGCTGCCGAGATGAAGCGACTTTCCGAGTATTTTATATAACACTCGTTACTCATCCCCGAAAGCACCTTTAAGCATCTCTTTTATTTCGGGGGAATCATCAATGTTTTTGGCATCACTGGGAAGTAAAAATTCAACATCTTTCACTTTTTTCGGAGTCATTTTTGTAGCCTCCATTATCATTACACATTCTTCGCCGTGATCGGGCAAATGTTGGATAATCATCAGCGGGTAGCCTTCCAATCCGATGAACTGGTCGCCGTTTAATTTACTGCTCCCAATCTCTTTGGCAACATATAAAGTAAATTCCTGTTGAGAATCATCTTCCATATTTGTAATGGTTACTACAACTTTATGGCATTTGAGGTCACAAATAGTTTTGAAATCGCTTTCATAACTATACTTATAATCGTTGAATTTCAATTTTTCTTTGTGTTGTTCTGCGTTCCACTTTTTGTAGTATTTCCCCATTCCGGAAATCTCTATTACAGCAGAAGAAGTTCCTTTATCTCCGTCCCAAATTTGTGTAACAGAAACCATTTCATTGGGTCTCATCACAGTTTTTGATTTGTTGCCAAGAATAGTATTGGTTTGAGTTAAACTTTCAAAACCTGCAATAAGATTGGGGTCATCGGTTCCTTCTAATTTTGCTTCAAAACGAATATCTCCGGCAAACTGTTTTTGTGCCTGAAGAGAAAAAATACCTGCTAATAAGATAGTTAAGAATAATACTGTAAACTTTTTCATTGGATTAATGTTTGATTAAATAATTCGGCAAAAGTAGAAATTTTTATGTTATATAAGAGAATTAAATATTTTTGCCGCACAAAACCCTGTTTAAGATTTAAGATTTAAAATTTAAGATTTAATATTTTCTTACTTTTTAACTCTTAACTTTTAACTTTTAACTTTTAACTAATGAAAGGAATTGTATTAGCCGGAGGTGCCGGCACCCGCTTACATCCCATTACGCTGGCAATGAGCAAGCAGTTAATGCCTATCTATGATAAACCGATGATTTACTATCCCATCTCTACATTGATGCAGGCAGGGATAAGAGAAATCCTGATTATTTCCACGCAGGAAGATTTGCCGAATTTCAAGCATCTGTTGGGAAACGGCGAAAGATTGGGTTGCAGCTTCGAGTATCAGGAACAATTAGTTCCAAACGGATTGGCACAGGCTTTTGTGTTGGGCGAAAATTTTATCGGAAAAGATAAAGTCTCATTAATTCTGGGGGATAATATTTTTTATGGTGCTGATTTTGAAGATAATTTAACTATGAATAACGACCCCGAAGGGGGCATTGTTTTTGCCTATCATGTATCTGACCCTGAGCGATATGGCGTGGTAGAGTTTGATGAAAATATGAATGCAGTCAGCATTGAAGAAAAACCGACCAATCCTAAATCCAATTATGCGGTTCCGGGGTTATATTTTTACGATAATACGGTGGTTGAGGTGGCGAAAAATATCAAACCCAGCGCACGCGGAGAATATGAGATTACGGATGTAAATCGCTACTATTTAGAACGTAATCAATTGAAAGTATGCAAAATGAACAGAGGTACTGCCTGGTTGGATACCGGTACATTTAAATCGCTTATTGATGCAACGCAGTTTGTGCAGGTGGTTGAAGAGCGGCAGGGCTTAAAGGTAGGTTGTATTGAAGAAGTAGCGTATCGTAAAGGATTTATCACGGCGGAGCAGTTGGAAACTATTGCACAGCCGCTCTTGAAAAGTGGTTATGGCAAGTATCTTATGAATTTGTTAAAATAGACTTGAAATTCAAAGTTCAAGTTTTAGAAAAAAATATACATTTGCCGACTGTTTTATTATCTTAATAAGATTGTTATGAAAAAAGAAAAACTGTTTGCCGGAAAAACATTAGCCATCTTATCCGGCGGGGGCGATACTCCGGCGATTAACTCAAGTATAGAAGCAGTTAGAAACCGCGCCTCTATGTTGGGCTTTAAAGTTTATGGCGTATTGCGCGGCTGGAAAGGCTTGCTCGGCGATGGCGATATTGTGGATTTAACAGGTATCCCTTATAACGGAATTTACGGAGGGACCGGCTTGCTCTCCAGCAGAACTAACCCATTCCCCGGAAAAAAAAACAAGGAAGACCGTTCTGAACAGATATTGCGTAACATTGAACGCTATAAAATTGACGTACTTGTGTCTATCGGTGGAGACGATACCAACGGGGCAGCCAAAAGAATGTACGAAACTTACGGCATCCCTGTGATTGGATTTCCTAAAACGATTGATAACGACCTGAGAACACGCACAATGCATAACTATCAAGGAAAGCAGCACGAAGTTGTACTTTGTCCCGGGTTTGCTTCAGGTGCGTTGCAAATAAAAAAACTTACGGCGAAATTACATACTACCAATGAATCGCATCAACGCATTATGGTATTGGAAGTAATGGGACGCGACGCCGGCTGGCTTACAGGAACAGCAATGTTTGGAGGCGCGCAGATGGCTCTTATACCGGAAGTGGTGGTTACCAAAGAACGTAAAGATTTTTTCTTTGAAAAAGTGAAAGAAAACTATATGAAAAACCCGAAACACAGTTTGATAATTGCTGTGGCAGAGGGTGTTAGGTGGTACAACGACGAAAAAGGCGAAATTGATATGGTGTATGCAAGTTCGGAGCTTGATGAATACGGACACCCGCGCTTTGGCGGAGTAAGCGGTGTTATCGCTTCCGAAATCAATAATAAATTGGGAATAGAAGCCCGCGGACAAATTTCAGGGTATATCCCCCGCGCGGGAAAGTGTTCGGAATACGACCGCAGGTTAACTTCTACGCTGGCAGATAAAATCGTTGACCTGTTGTTAAGAGAAGAATACGGAAAAATGCCGGTAATGCGCGACATAGTGCCTTACAACGAGTTAGAAGAGTTTCATACCGATGCTATTGAAATGGGAAATATCGGAAACTTCCCCCTCCCCAATCTTTATTACAACCCCAATGAGTTTCAATTCTCTGACCAATATGTTGATTTTCTCACTAATATCATCGGAGAACCCTACAGAATGGAGTTTAACCATATTTTCCCCGTAGTAATACCATAATATAATGATTAAACAACACCGCCTTTTTTTAGACCGTAAGACCGTAAGATCGCACGACCGTAAGATTTTATGCTGCTCTTCTGCTCTTCTGCTCTTCTGTTTTTCTGCTTTTCTGCCTTCAAGCACTTTTGCCCAACGTTTTATTGGCGGCGTAGCTGTTGGAATGAACTTCTCTATGGTGGATGGTGATGAAGTTTTTGAAACCTATTCAAAAGCGGGGTTTAATGGAGGTCCTTTTGTTAAATTGATGTTGGATAACAAACAGCGTTTTTCAGTAACGATGGAACTTTTGTATTCTCAAAAAGGCGGACAGAAAAGGTATCCCTATGCGGAGGGTGTCAGGATTGCCCTTGCAGATACTGCTCTGATTGACCCAAACTATCTTGAAGTAAATACGAAACACTTTTATAAACTGAGAACCGACTATCTTGAGATACCTATATTGTTTCATTTCGAAGACCCGCGCTCGAAGTTTGGAATTGGTTTAGGCTTTGCGTGGTCGCGGTTGGTGTACATTACAGAATATGAGCACGATTTTCGCAGGTCTTTATCGGCAAAGGACTCTATAGGGTCGAGAAGATTGACTACATCTGTTAATTCCGGAAGATATTTTAAAAACGACTGGAGCATTATTGCAGATGTGAAAATCCCTATTTACAAAGGATTAAAGGCCAATCTTCGATTTCAGTATTCCTTAGTCCCGTTTGGCGTTGAAAGGGAGTTTATTCCTTTACACTCAACAGATAAAGACGAAATAAGAGTTCGTAAACCATTTCATAACACCTTAACTTTTAGAATTATCTATTCGTTTAACGAGAAATATATTGAAAATGATAAGTATGATTGGGATGGAAATAGGATTGGGCCTCAATGGATACGAGACCCGAATGCGATGAGATGGTAGAATCAATTGAGAATTAAAAATTAAGAATTGAGAGAAGAATGTTGTTAAATTAATCGATATAATTATATGAAAATCAATTATTTATTACTATGTGGCTGTATTGCCTTTCTGTTTGCAGCGTGTACTCCGGTGGTTGACTTGAATGCCCCTTACAAAGATGTTACAGTAGTGTATGGAATACTAAATCATCAATCGGATACTAATTTTGTGAAAATTTACAGGGGTTTTCAATCCGATAAGCCGGGGGCAGTTTTTTTAGATGCGCAGAACCCGGACAGCATCTATTATTATGATTTTGAAAGAAAAATTAGTCTTATTGATGTTTTTTTATTAGAATATAAGGATACTGTAAGGACTTCCCGTGACCCAATAGAACTTGCGATTACGCACAATTTTAGCAGAGATTCAGGATTTTTTTATTATGATAAAGAGAGAATAATCTACTATACCACAGCACCTCTTGATAAGGAAAAAGTTTATAAAATTCAAATCAAGAATAAGAAAACCGGAAATATTACGGAAGGGAAAACGGGATTGGTAGGAAACTTCGAAACGATAATGAATATTTCCTATTTTGATATGTTAAGAGAAACAGCCAGTATTAACTATACGGAAGCAAAAAATGCTGAACACTACTTCTTTGTTATTAGTTTTATCTACTTTGAAGTCTCGAAAAGCACAAATAAAGTTCAAAAAATAGATAAAATATCAAGAAATCTTTCTCCACCTGTGGGAGAGAAAGTATCAAAAACTCTTGGTGGCGAGCCGATTAAAAGGTTTTCGCCCTCTTTTTATGATGATATTGCCGGAAGACTAAAAGAAGATCCGAGTGTAACACGCTATATCGGTTATCCCGGTAAAAATGGAGCATGTATTGAAATTGAAGGCTGGGCAGCTAATGATATTTTAGTGAAATATTTACTTTCGAACAAACCTACTTCCACTTTTATACAAATCAATTTGAAATATACTAACTTGTCATCCACCGACGGGCTTGCTTTTGGAGTTTTTTCATCCAGGGCAAGATTAACTCCAAGGTTGATGGCAACATCGCCAACTTCTGAAGATACACTTTATTATGGTAACAAAACCAGACATTTAGGATTCAGACCATGGACAGAGTATAAACCTTAATTTTATTTTATGGTTCGCGTTAGATTTGCCCCAAGCCCTACAGGCCCTCTGCATATTGGCGGGGTTCGTACTTGCCTGTATAATTATTTGTTCGCCAAACAAAACAATGGAAAGTTAATTCTTCGTATTGAAGATACCGACCAAACCCGATTTGAGCCCGGTGCTGAAGAATATATTGTGGTGGCATTTAAATGGTTGGATATTACTTTTGATGAAGGTGTACATACCGGTGGAGATTATGCCCCCTATAAACAGTCGGAAAGAATGGATATTTATAAAAAATATGCCGATGAACTAATTGAAAAAGGATGGGCATATTACGCTTTCGATACTCCCGAAGAGTTGGAAATGAAACGCAAAGAGGCTGAAACTGAAAAGAAAACCTTTCAATATGATGTGAATACACGGAAAACAATGTGTAATTCATTAACATTGTCAAAAGAATTAACTGAAGAAAAACTGAAGGGAAACTATGTGGTGCGTTTCAAATATCCTGAAAATACTGAAATTCTAATCCAAGACCTTATTCGTGGGGAAGTGAAAATCAATTCGCTACTGTTAGATGATAAGGTGCTTTTTAAATCAGATGGATTTCCTACATATCACTTAGCCAATGTGGTGGATGACCACTTGATGGAGATAACTCACGTAATTCGTGGGGAGGAGTGGTTGCCTTCCGCGCCCCTGCACGTGATGCTTTATAAGGCTTTTGAATGGGATGCTCCGCAATTTGCACATTTACCCCTGCTTCTTAAACCAGATGGCAATGGAAAACTCAGTAAAAGAGACGGCGACAGACTCGGTTTTCCGGTATTTCCGCTGCAATGGAAAGACCCAAATACCGGAGAAATCTCTTCCGGATACCGTGAAAGCGGTTACTTGCCCGAAGCAGTAAATAACTTCCTGGCACTGCTGGGCTGGAACCCGGGAACAGAAGAGGAAGTAATGAATATGGAGCAACTTATCACACATTTCTCATTAGATAAAGTAAGTAAATCGGGCGCAAAATTCGACCTCGATAAAGCGAAGTGGTTCAATCATCATTATATCCAACAAAAATCAAATCAGGAATTAGCAAAAATATATGAGAAACAGTTGGTTGATAAAAATATTCAGATAAATATTGAAAAGATAGAACGTGTAGTGGCGTTGGTTAAGGAGCGGGTATATTTTACCACAGATTTTTGGAATCAATCCGCATTCCTTTTTCAAGCCCCGGAATCTTACAATCCCGAAGTGGTAAAAAAGCGCTGGAAAGAAGATACACCCAGGCATTTGAAGCAAATTATTGAAATTCTTAGCACCGTTTCTCCTTTTGATAAATTAATTGCCCACGATAAAGTTATCTCTTATATTCAAGAAAATCAACTCAATATGGGTCAGATAATGAATTGCCTGCGCCTCGCCTTAGTCGGCGACTCAAAAGGACCCGATTTGTTTGAAATTATTGACTTCATAGGCGTCAAAGAAACTATTTCCCGAATAGAAGAGGCAATACTGAAATTTATGATTTAAGATTTAAAATTTAAAATTTAAAGATTTAATATTTAAGATTCAAGATTTAAGATTTAGTGGTTTGTATTATAGAAATCATATTAATCATATAAATCAAATAAATCATAGTTCAGACTTCTTTACTCGCTTCAAATTCAGTAAATTGGTGGGAGAGTTGTCCAAACCTTGAACATTTTTTTGGGTAAAACGCACTTTTTTATCGTAAAAAAGGACCACCACTGGTGCATCTTCCATTAGCAGAGAATCTAATTTTGTATAATATTCATTTCTAAGCGTTTCGTTAGTAATGGTTTGTGATTTTTCGAAAAGTTTATCAAAAGCAGGATTTACATAGTGGGTGTAGTTTGAGCCGTGAGGTTGCAGGTTATTAGAATAAAAGAGCGATAAGTAGTTTTCGGCATCGGGGTAGTCGCAAATCCAGGAGCCTCTGAAAAAGGGGAGTTGGTAGCTCCGCATCATTTGCCGCTGTTGCGCCGCCTGTTGTACTTCCAACGAAATTTTAATCCCTATTTTGTTTAACTCGTGTTGAATATATTGACATAAATCCAAATAACTTGCGGAAACTGAAAGCGGAATTACCGGCAAGCCCTCTCCGTTGGGATAACCCGCTTTTTGCAACAGTGCAAGTGCTTTTTGCGGGTCGTAGTGATACCCTTTTACTCTTTCGGGGTCAAAGGATGCCATTCCCATAGGTACAAAACCGCTTGTGCCGGCGTATCCCATATTGTTGCGCAGGTATTTTATCATTTTTTCTCTGTCGAAGCCACAATTAATAGCTTGCCGTATCTCTTTTATTAACAATGGGTTGTTCTCTTTTTCTTTCAATAAAAAACCCAGATATTCCGTGTTCAGATAAGGACCGGTAAGTAGGTTAATTTTATTCGAATACTCTTTTTGCAGCGTTCCCTCTTTGGTTAATAAAGCATCTTTGTAGCAGGCTTCTATTCCGGAAATAAAATCCAGATTTCCTTTTATAAACTCCATAAATGCCACCTGTTTGTCAATGATGAAAGAGATTGAAACGGCATCTAAATAGGGGAGTGTGGCGTTGTTTTCATCTTTTTCAAAGTAGTTTTCGTTTTTACGCAACACCAATTTAATGCCCTCTTCCCACAATTGATATTGAAAAGGACCTGTCCCCACCGGATATTTTCTAAACTCTTTTCCATATTTTTCCACCACTTCCTTGGGAACTACGGAGGCGTACTTCATAGCGAGTATTCCCAAAAAGGGCGGAAACGGCTCGCTCAACACAATTTGAAAAACCGTGTCGTTTACCGCAGTAAAGGCATATTTTCCCTCTTCATTTTTGGCTACTTTTTGAAAAATCCAGGCACCCGGCGAGGCAACTTCAGGGCTAACAATGCGGTTGAAACTGAAAACAAAGTCAGCGGCTGTTATTTTCGGAGGTTTTTCAAAATAATAATGATGGGAATTATAAAAAAAAACGTCATTGCGGAGGTAAAAAGTGTAGGTTTTTCCGTCGGGGCTAATCGTCCACTCTTTGGCAATCATTGGAACAATATGCAGAGAATCGTCTAAGTCCACCAAGCCGTTGTAGAGCATATTGCACACCCACGTGGCCGCCTGCCCTGACGCATACGCGGGGTCAAGAGATTGAATGCCAACCGCTTCGTTATATCTAAATATTTGCTTACCGGATGGGGTAGAGGAGGTGCAGGAAACTATGGCAACCAACAAACAGACGGGCATTCCGAAGGCGGTAAAAAATCTCATAACATATTGATTCATAAATTGGATTAAGGATGTACAAGACGAAAACCAAAAAAAAGATTACTATTTGGTTCCCACACATATCCTCTCGATGAAACGCGAGAATCGTAAGAAAAAAGATGAAAGGCACCACCACGCAAGATTCGATTAATCCCTATTGCCGGCCCTGTGGGATTTATCTGTGGCTCAGATGAGTAAGCACCATAAAAATCGCTGCACAACTCACGAATATTGCCACTCATGTCGTAAAGCCCCAATTCATTCGGTTTCAGTTGTCCAACAGGATGCAAGTTATTCATATCAGTTTCTATGCACCACGCTACCTCCCTAAAGTTGTTACTGCCGCTATATTTGTATCCTTTGCTTTTCTTTCCTCCGCGCGCCGCATACTCCCACTCCGCTTCCGTGGGCAATCGGTAGTTCTTGCCGGTATAGGCATTTAATCTGCTAATATATTTCTGAACTTCATCCCATGTCAACATATTTGCAGGAAAATTATCTCCTTGAAATTGAATTATACTGTTATTCTCTCCCATAGCAGCAATCCACTCTTTTTGAGTTACCACGTACTTGAAAATAAAGAAACCACTCAAGGTAACTTCATGTCTCGGCAGTTCGTCGTCTTCACACTCATCATCATTCTCATTGCAGCCCATCATAAAAGTTCCTCCTTCCACCCATATCATCTCTTCCGGCTCAATAGGCTGAATAACAGATACCCAACATTTCGCAGTTCGTCCACCATCTTCTGTTTTTACGGTAATCGCAGTTCTACCGAGGGCAATTCCGGTTACTTTACCATTTTCCACTGTGGCTATATTGGGGTCGGCACTTTCCCAACTCACTTTTTTATTGTGGGCATTAGGCGGAATAATGGTTGGGGTTAAGGTAGCCGTTTCGCCAACCCAAATTATTAATTTACTATCAATGTTTACGCCTTGCACAGGCTCTTTTTTGCAGGAAGTGGTAGCAGCTATCAGAAATAGCGAAATGAAAAGAAATTTGATAATTTGTCTCATAATGTATTGATATTATTTTTATTGTTTTGAATCTTATTTTTGAACGGAAATCAGCACTCGTAGAGACGTGGCGTGCCGCGTCTCTACAGGAATTGCAGAAAGTTCAACTCCTACGGAGTTGTAGGGTGCTGTGCGCCATTTCCAACCCCGAGCTGCGCCTCCGGCTTGCACGGGGTTATCAACATTAAACACCTCCGGTGTTTTACCGATAGTCAAGAAAACCGTAAATACATTTTCTCTTTTCATTATTAATCATTAATTTTTGCAACTAAGGGTGCTTTTGAAAATAAGGGTTTAATGTATTAAATCTTAAATCTTAAATCTTAAATCTTAAACAATCCCCCGTATATCTTCCACCCCCCTAATTCCCTCTTTCTCAAAATATTGCTGCAATCCCTCCACCAATTCTTTTCCGGCAAGCGGATGGGTAAAGTTTACCGTACCGATTTGCACGGCGGAGGCTCCTGCCATAATAAATTCCACAATATCTTCTACTGTGTAAATGCCCCCCATACCGATAACAGGAATGGAAACATTTTTATAAACCTCGTGCACCATTCGCAACGCAATGGGTTTGATAGCCGCGCCGGAAACACCGGCATAAAGATTATCGAAAACAGGTTTTCTTTTTTGTATGTCAATCGCCAATCCTTTGAAAGTGTTTACCAACGACAGCGAATCAGCCCCCGCTTTCTCACAGGCTTGTGCCATTTCAACAATATTTTCGGCGTTGGGCGAGAGTTTTACCATTAACGGCTTCTTGCAAACCGAACGGCAGGTTGACACGGCTTCAAAGGCAATCTCTTTCTTAATCCCCAGTGCCATTCCACCGGTTTTCACATTTGGGCAAGAGATATTTAATTCTATAAAATCAACCTCGCTATCGTTAAGAAGTTCAATTCCTTCTATATAATCTTCAAGGGTGGCACCGCCGAGGTTTGCCAAAATAACTGTTCCGAGTTTTTTCATCCACGGCAGTTCATCGGTAATAAATTTTCTAACGCCCGGGTTTTGCAGCCCCACGCTGTTCATCATTCCGCTTGCTGTTTCCCACACGCGAGTGCCGGAATTTCCCTCTCGTGGATTTAGCGTAAGTCCTTTGGTACTTATCCCGCCCAAAATACTTACATCGTATAATTCATTGTATTCTCTGCCAAACCCAAAAGTTCCCGAAGCGGCAATGATGGGATTTTTGAAAAGTACACCGTTAATGGTGGTTTGTAGTCTGTTCATCGCAAATCCATTAATTCAATAATAAAATCGTGCAAAAATAGTAAATATCCAAAACGAGAGGGAAAAACCAATAGAAATCTCAGTGCATTAAGTAAGCAATGGGTGCTCTCGAAACACTTTTTACCACTAAGAACACAATAGATTCACAAAGAACACAAATTCAATATCTTGTAAATAAAATTTTTTGTGAACTTTGTGAAAATCTTTGTGTACTTTGTGGTAAAAAAATTATTCACTTAAAACTCCATTTTTAATTGCCCTTTTACGTGAAACGACTTGCGGTGGTATTTCGTTCTGCCATACTTCAATAAAGCCTCCTGATGTTCAGGGGTGGGATACCCCTTATTCTGTTTCCAGCCATACATAGGAAATTCAGTATCAATCTTTTCCATATAATCATCCCGAAGAGTTTTGGCAAGAATGGAGGCTGCCGCTATGGATAAATAGTTGGCATCCCCTTTTACAATGCACTGATAGGGAATATCCGTTTCATTTTTAAAACGGTTTCCATCAATTAACAAAAGATTTGGGGTTGTTTTTAATTGTTTTACCGCCAAATTCATCCCTCTAAATGAAGCATTTAAGATATTTATCTCATCTATTACGGCTTCAGAAATAGAAACCACCGACCAACTTACCGCATCTCTTAGAATAATCTCTCTTAATTCATCTCTTTGATTTTTAGTCAGTTGCTTGGAATCATTAAGTTGTTCATTCACATAATTGTAAGGAAAAATGACGGCAGCCGCAAAGAGTGGTCCTGCTAAGCAGCCTCTGCCGGCTTCGTCGCAACCCGCTTCAACAGTTTCAAATTCAGAATAATGTGATTTTAAAGGCATAACGCGACCAAAGTAAAAATAGAAATCAAATCTTGAATGTAAAACGGATTCTTTTCTTGAGCTAACAGCGAAAGATAGACAGATATCGGGAAAAAAAGATATCCCAACGCATACGGATAAGAGGAATTTGAGACAAACACTGCAATGATGATGAGCAAAGACCACGTATTGAGCGTAATAATTTTCTTGCGCTGCACAATTACTTTCGACTCGCTTAGGAGTTTGAACTTGATGATGAAAAAGAAATAAAGGATGGTTAATACTAATAATGCAATGATTTTCACATTATCAATTGGTTCCGCAGTTTGAAAGACACCTAATTCTTTTATTTTTTGAAAACTGTATAACCATTCATCAAGATTATCGGTAAAAAAGTGGAAGGAGAAAAAGTAGAAATAAACCAGCAGAAATCCGGAAAAGAGTATTCCAATCTCCTTCATTTTAGAAAATTGATTAATAAATAAGGTGGCTATGGCAACAATTAACAGTAAAATGGCTGCATGGTCGAAGCAAGTGGCAATAGCGATGATGATTCCTACCCAAAATACATTATTTTTTATTTTTACTGAAGATGCGGTATAATCGAAAGCTATAATGAGCAGAAAAAAGAAAGTAGTAAAAAAGAAAGGGGATAATATGTGTAATGATTTAGTTAACAATAAAATAGATAGATAAAAGCAAGCAGGTAACAATGAGTTTTTTGATACAAACTCTTTTTTAATAAAAAAATATTGCAGTAAGGCAGTTTGGGTAATGAGTATCGCAATAATGATTCCTTTTAGAAGGTATTCGTTTTTAACAAATTGATTTGTGAAAAAGTGAAACAGAAAACAGGTATCAATTTCAGTAGTTATTTGAGTTTTAGTTACTATAGTGAAAATAGAAAACGCCGATAGCACTATTAATATTAACCATTGGAGTGAGGTATATCTGTTTAAAAATTGTAGCATAAAAATTTTTCGCGAAATAATATTTTTTTCATTTGGTATCCTATTTAATTTTTATATTTGTCGCGATTTTCGTAATACCATCAAATACTTAATAATAAATATTTTATGAATCCACTTACTGCAGCAATCGTTACAGGAAGCGCAAATCCTGAATTAGCAAAAAAAATCGCAGAGGAATTAAATATGAAACTTTTGGAAGTTGAAATTGCTCGTTTTAAAGATGGTGAAATTCAGGCATATTACAACGAAACCATTCGGGGAAAGTATGTTTTTATTATTCAACCTACCTTTGGTCCTGCAGAAAACCTAATCGAACTACTTATCTTAATTGATGCCGCCAAACGTGCCTCAGCCCACAAGATTATTGCCGTAATTCCTTATTTCGGGTATGCGCGCCAAGACCGCAAAGATAGACCCCGCACCTCCATAGGTGCCAAATTGATGGCAAATCTGCTCATCGCAGCCGGCGTTAACCGCGTAATTACTATGGATTTGCACGCCGACCAAATTCAAGGCTTTTTCGAGATTCCGGTTGACCACATGTATTCTTCCAATGTGTTTTACCCCTATATTAAAAGTTTGAATATTGAAAATTTATGTATGGTTTCTCCCGATACCGGCGGCACTAAACGGGCTTCTGCGTATGCAAAAGTGTTGGATTGCGATCTGGCTATCGGTTTCAAACAACGGGAAAAACAAAATGAAGTGGCTAATCTCCAAATAATTGGAGACGTTAAGGATAAAAACTGCATTATTGTGGATGATATTATTGATACCGGCGGAACTTTGATAAAAGCAGCCAATAAATTGAAAGAGAACGGCGCCCTCTCGGTAATGGCGATGTGTACCCACGGGCTACTCTCTGCAAATGGTTTGGAAAATATTGAAAACTCTATTATCGACAAACTTATCTTAACAGATACAATACCTTTAAAAAGAGAATCAAAAAAAGTGGAAATTGTTACGGTTGCCCATTTGTTAGCCGAAGTCATAAACAGTGTGATGGAACGTACCTCTATTTCCAACCACTTTTTATTTAACTAAATATTTTCTTCTTAAAATTTTTCTATTTTCGCCCCCAATTATTAACGAAAAATATTTAACAATGATATAATACACAAACACAATGAATAGCGTTTGCTATTTATCCGCTTTATAAGTCTTCTACACTTTCACAAAGCTATTTCAATAATTACTACGCTCGCAGTAATGCGGGTTTGCATTATTGAAATAGCAGGGAGTAGAAGCCCTATAAAGCGGATAATGTGAAGTCCGCTTTTTTGTTTTCAAAATTCACAAAATCCCAAACCAAAAACTTAAATCTTAAATCTTAAATTTTAAATTTTAAATTTTAAATTTTAAATCTTAAATCTTAAATCTCAAATTTTAAATCTTAAATCTTAAATTTTAAATTTTAAATCTTAAATCTTAAATCTTAAATTTTAAATCTTAAATCTTAAATCTTAAATAGTAAAAGTATGAAACGAAAAATTACCCTTTTTTTATGGCTTTGCATCCCGTTGCTTTGCATAGCCCAAAACAACCCTTTACCCCGCGAGTATGAGTACGATGAAGCGGGCAACCGCACCTTGCGGAAGGTAGTGCGTATGACCACATCGCCGGAAGATACGTTACCCGCCACGCGTTACGCGCCACAGGATGAATTACCGTCCTTCGAGTCCCAAAAGTCCCCCGAATACTACGTAGAAAAACTTGCCCAAGTGGAAATGAAAATCTATCCCAACCCTGCTACCGAAAAAATTACGCTTGCCATTTCCAATATGGAAAGCTTGCAAACCGGTACACTGCAATTATACACATTGAACGGGCAATTATTACAAACCCACCTACTGAGCGAAGCCGAAGTCGATATTTCTTTGGTTGGACTTTCCAAAGGGACCTATATCTTGAAAGTACAGATAAATGATATCATCGAAAATTGGAAAATAATTAAACAATAACAAATAATCTTAACCACAAAGAACACAATGATTTTCACAAAGAACACAAATATTCTCAGTGACCTTTGTGCATCCTTTGTGACCTTTGTGGTAAAAACACAAAAACAAAAACATTATGAATAGAAAACCAAACAATTTAATTCAACGTGCACTAATAATTTTATTTTTGCACACCATTTTTGCACACACATTTATGCTGCAAGCACAAATAAATACTAATCTTCCTGTGGGTGCCATTCCGGGCGAAGTGGAGGTAACCCCAAGAGGTGCTGCCACTTACACTATTCCCATTGAGGTGGTGCCCGGCACGCAGGGCATGCAACCCAACCTTGCCATCGTATATAACAGCCAGGGTGATTTTGGACTTTTGGGAATGAAGTGGGATTTGGCGGGCATCTCTACCATAACCCGCTGCCGAAAAACGCCCTACTTTGATGGGGTAACTTACGGAATAGTTTTTGATGGCGGACCCTTAATGTTGGACGGTGAACGGTTAATAGGCATACCTACAAATACTTTCGTCACAGAACAGGAAAATTTTATGAGAATTTATAACTATGGCGATTACTTTATCGCCTACGCCGATGACGGTACCGTTATTGAATACGGCAAATCTGCAAATTCCAAACTAATGATGAAATCAAATCCTATGACTACAAATGCATTTAGTTGGCACGTGAATAAGATAACGGATGCCAACGGCAATTATATGACTTTCAATTATTTGCCTTATATGCAAGGAGAAATATATATTAAGGATATTAACTACACTTTTAACAATGCCGTCGATTTGAATAGTTTTTCCAATAACAATACCGACGGTTCTAATAGTTATGCCAGTGTACATTTCACTTATAAAGATATATGTCCTGATACTTTGGGAAATAATACCCGATTTATTGCGGGGCTGGCTATGGCACAAACCAAAATATTAGATAATATTATTGTGAAGTATGGCACTTCACAAGTACGTGTGTATAAATTCAACTATATGCATGAGGGTACCAACGCGGACCCACAGCGAACCGTGCACCTCAAAGAGATAGTGTTGTATGGCGAAACCGATAACGAAAAACTGAGTACCACTACAATAGGTTGGGGACTACAAAACTACGCCCTACCTGAGACGGAATCCATTAAATTTAAAGATTCTATTCCGAAAGGGTACATTCTTCCTATGAACAGAGCCCATGATGGATTTACAGATCTTGTGGTTTATGCTCAATATGACAATCAACTTGGATGGCAATCTTATGAATGGGATGTAGTTTCTGAAAAATACATTCAAAAAAGTTCTGGAAATAATACTCATGCAAAAGATGCCATAGTGTTTAAAGCCGATTTAGGAGGTAGTGGACATGATGAACTCTGTTTTATAGAAAATTACAGTGCTGACTGGCCAATTTATTGGTTTAAAAAAGTAGGCACTGAAGCTGAGAAACTTGGATGGAGGTATAATCAATTTTTTTTAGGAGATTTTACCGGAAGCGGAGCCACTGATATTATATTTATGAAAGATTCTGCGTACCGTTCTTTCATTGTTTACATAGACGGAGTACGTAGTGACTCTCCGGCACTACCCATAAATACTAAATGTAAAGTGCGTGTGGGTGATTTTTATGGCAGTGGCACTTCTCAACTGGAAGTAGTTTTAGCAAATAACGATATTTACATTTACTATGCCAATGCCGATGGCATTTTTTCAAACGCACAAAAGGGAAATAAAGTAAATGGTTTTTATGAAGCAAGATATTCAGGAGATTTCAACGGCGACGGGATTACAGACCTGTTAACTTACTATAATGATGAATGGAATGTTTATTTTGGAAAAGGAGGTGGAGCATATACCAATCCAACTCCTGTCTCAGGTTTAAACCCCACAAAGAGTAATGTAGTCCATCCTCTCAATTGGCATGAGCCCATGTATCCCATAATGACTGCTGACCTTGACGGCGATGGAAAAGACGATATTATTCAAATAGTTGGAACGAGTGCTAATATTATCTATTCTAAAGGATGCTTTGTAAACGGAGGTAATTACCTGTATAAATACAGGAAATTAGGAGGGAGTTTTATAGGACTTAGCTCTCCACCCAAGAATGTTACCCTTGCAGATATAAACAACGATGGATTTCTCAATATTGTTGTAAGAGAAAAACGTACAGAGCCACCAAAATATTTAAAAATGCACGAAAACAGGCAATACGACTGCGTGAAAGCGATTACCGATGGCATGGGTAAAGAGATTCAATTTAACTATAAACCCACCTATATGCCTGCTACCGATTTTAACTTTTCCAAAACTACAATGAGAAACTATTTCAACTTCTTAGTATCGCAAATGAAGGTGTCGAATGGTATTAAGGATAATGCCAATAAGTATAATTATACCGATTATAATTATTATTCCCCCGTATTCAGTTTTTCCAAAAGAGCATTTTTGGGATTCCAGACTTTTGATTTTTATAATACCCAGGAAAATAAGGGAAGCCAATATTCGTTTGATCACTACAATCCATCAAGTCTTGGATTGCAGATATTGGTACCACTCTTTACATCTCACTATGTTACAAGTATTGAAAATGGGGGTCGTTGGTATTACATTGATATTGACCATAATGTACATCTTTTCCCCAATGGGAAACGTTATGTAAGATATGATAATACAAGAGAGTATGATATAAATTTGAAAGTTGATAAGAGAACAGAGAATACATTAAATTCTCAGGGCAGGTTGGGTGAACAGGAAACTATAACCGGATGTACCGGTAGGAGCGATGTGAAAGATTGTGAATTTGTTGAAAATAATAAACTAGATTATCTATACTTAACTCTTAATAACAATCCCAAACAAAAGAAGAGTGTGGTTAAATCTGTATTATCGGTGAAAGATTATTGCGATGATTTCAAATTTGCTGACACGCTCACGTATGGTTTTTCCGGAACCGGAAAACTTTTGTGGGAAAGGAAAGGAAATCTTGATGGGGTTATTACCACCAAATACGAAGATTACGATTCTACGGGGGTGTTTAAAAAGAAAACCCTTATGGCAGACGGCTGTGCTTCACGAACAGAAAACTACCAGTATGATAATACCCGCCGCTTTATTACCAAAATTACTAACCCCCTTGGGCACGAATCCTACTATGACTATGACCCCAAAACCGGCAAACTGCTCTCGGAAACCGACCCCAACGGATTAACAACCATCTATACATACGACAGTTTTGGAAATCTTACCCAAATTGATTACCCCGACGGCACAAGTACCACTATTTCAACTTATTGGTGCACTACCTCAGACGTACCCAACGCTATCTACTATACCGAAACCGTTGCCACGGGAAAATCGAAACTAACCGTTCACTACGATCTGTTGGGAAGAGAGTTGCGGAGAATGCAGGACGGGATTTGCACCGATACAAGATACAACAAGAAAGGAGAGGTGGTAAAAACTTCTTACCCCTACAAGCCCGCCGGAAAACCGGATTCCGACAAAACATGGAATCTCTTTACTTACGATGAATGTAACAGAGTGGTTACAGAAAAATCTCCTTACGCTAACTTGAAATATACATACGATAAAAGAATAACTGATATGTTTGACAGTTTGCGCGGTACTAAAACTTCTAAAGAAATAAACTCAATGAGACGGGTTGTAAATGTACTTGATGTCGGTGGACAAATAGATTACAGGTACGAATACCACAATGATACTCGGCACACAACTACCATTTGGGGCAATGGTATTACCAAAATTTACACAGATTTGTGGGGAAACCGTATAAAAATGGAAGAACCCAACGCCGGAACTATTACCTCTAAATATAATGGTTTTAACGAGTTGATTGAACAGAAAGACGCTCGTGGCAACATTACCCAATGGAAATACGACCTCTTGGGACGCGTTACGGAAAAGAAATACTTAGCCCCTACCGGTAGTACTCAAAAAACCATCAATTATACTTACGACTATTTTGACCAGACCAATAAAGGAATTGGAAAACTCTACCAGATACTTGCCAACAACAATTTAGAGGAAACTTATCTCTACGACGACCTGAGCCGTTTGGCTTCTCACGAAATAATAAACAACGGAGAAAACACCTTTACTTATACCTACAACAACATCGGGCAGTTGCACACCCTTACCTATCCCAGCGGCTTTGGCGTGAAATACAATTACCATACCTCCGGAAAAATGAATGAAATACGGCGAAGCGACAACAACAAAGTGATATACGCAGTATCTACCCTCAATAAGTTTTACGCGCCGGTAAACTGTACCTATGGCAATAATACGGGAACAGATTATGAATATAATGAATTTGGGTTAGTTACCCGCATTCAGACCGGAAAGCAGAAAAAAGGGCAAATTATCATTACACCTCCAAATCCAAAGAGTTCATCAAAGGAAGAGATTTTTATTGGCACTAACCCAACACAACCTGCCTATTCCTTAGACAGTACGCTGTTGAACTATCGCTATGCCTACGATACGAAAGGGTTAATGAAATCGCGCAGTGAATCTGTTTTTGACCGTGAGGAGACATTTACGCACGACTGGTTAGACAGGCTTACCGGTATCAATACCGGAACCATTACCGGCACACCAAAACCGCAAACTATTACTTACCAAAAAAACGGTAATATTGATAACAATACGAAGGTAGGGAGTTATACTTACCACACAACCAAGAAACATGCTGTTATTAAAGTTGTGCCTTCGGATGCTTCTGTATTCTCTGACAATAATTGTGAAGTTACTTACAACTACTTTAACCAGCCAGCCACCATTACCGAGGGGGATTATAAACATACACTATCTTATAACGCCCACCAGCAGCGCAGTAAAATGACCACAAAAAAGAGCGATACTGCAGAAACACGGTATTACATAAACAAGTATTACGAAAAAGATAGTATTGGACAAAGAATGGCGCGTTCTTACAACTATATTTATGGAGATTATGGGGTAGTAGGGTTGTTTGTGATGGATATCCCGCAAGTATATCCCCCTCCCCCTCGGGGCGGAGAGTTATCCAACTCCGAAACACCGGAGCCTCCCAATACCCTCAGAAGCGATGTTTTTCCCGACACCACCATGTACTACATACATACTGACCATTTGGGCAGTTATTGTGCCATAAGTACCGACAGTGCCAAGGTAGTGCAGCGCAATATCTTTGACCCCTGGGGAAATCATTACTATTTTTACATACAAGATGTTCAAGATTCTATTACGGTAGGGGGTGGTAATGAGTGGATTAAGCGCGGGTTGGAATTGAAAAAGCAGTATCACTTCAACCTCACGCGCCGCGGCTTTACGGGCCACGAACACTACCCCGAACTGAAAATCGTAAATATGGGGGGTAGGCTTTACGACCCTGTAATTGGCAGATTTTTCTCGCCCGATAATTATGTGGTTGAAAATACTTCTACCCAAGATTTTAATAGATACAGCTACGCTCGAAATAACCCATTGAAATATATTGACCCTGACGGAAATACCGTTGTAATTAAGGGAAATCAATCAGATATATCACTTCGGCAATTGAATTCTATTTCCAATCTTGCTTTAGTTCGAGACCCCGAAACAGGAAGAATAACGGCAACCGCAGACCCTCTAAATAAAATTGACCATCAAATACTGAAAATGATTAACGACCAAAAAATCACAGTGAATCTTACTGCCACTGATGGCGATATTGGAAATCCCGATGGAGGTGCTTTTTGGGGCAACAGACTTTTATACGACGCTGATGGTAGAGTAACAGGTGTTTCAACTGACCAAAGAGTAAACCCCATATCAAATTATCTTCTTGATAAACTGTATGATGCAAAGATGGGTACAACCGTTTTACACGAAATAACGGAATCTTATCTCGGTGGTGTTCTGTCTATGTTTTATAAAACAGCAGCAGGCAAAGCAATTCCGGAAACCACTACACATAAATACATTTATAAACCGGCACACGAAAGTGCATATCCGCAACCAAATACAGAAGCAGATAAAGGAGCAAGATTTATCAATACAAAGAATGCAATAGATGACTTGAAGTATTTTAATGATAAATATAAAATGTGGTAATTACCTAATAAACAAGATTATGATTAGAAAATACTTTTTACTGATAGTTTTTTTATTGGGCACTGTTGCAGGCAGTTTTTCACAAGGAATTAAGGAAGAAGTTGTTGAATTTCGTCCACGTCCAAAGCAATTTACTGACAATCTTCAAGTTGTTGAAATATACACCATAACTAAAAAAGAAATACGAAAATACAATAAAGAAGTTATAAAACGCTGCAAAAAACGTGCGAAAGAAAAAAAAATTCCTTGGATTACGCCAAAACCCAAAAAAACAATAGAATCGTATGTAATAATTTTGGAAGATTCAACAAAATACCCATACCGTGTTGTGTCTGAAAAAGTTGAAACTATTTCCGAAAAAAGAATTATGATTGGCGAAAAGTATGAATTTGAATTAAATATGATTCGAGATGCGGGGAATGTACACGGGCTTGAAATAAGAAGTAATAGTTTGAGTGGTAAAATTTTTCCTTTACCTCGCGAAGCGTGGATAAGTGATATTTATACCACTCCAAATTTAGAAGGTTTGTATTATGTTAAGTAACAAAGGATTAACTTCTTGGTTTAATTGGTATTCTTATGCTCGAAACTGCCCACTAATGTATAGGGACCCATCCGGGTGGTTCTATACCAAGTTTTTAGATAAAGCGGGTAATGTTATTCAAGATATTAACGACGGCTCAAATGCAGTATTTCAATTAACAGGAGATAGCAGGGCGGAAGAATATTTTAAATTCAAAGAGTACGAGAAAAATCCCAATAAAAGTAATCACATTAATATTGAAAGTGTGATAAAAGCGGCTCAAGATTATACCCGAAATACCTACACCTCTAAACAAAAAGATGATGGTGGATGGGAAACATTTTGTAATCAGGGAACAATGACTATTGCAAGGTCTTTCGAATCTGCTGTTAAGGCTGCGGGAATGATGACAGATATTAGTGATATCAGGGGCGAGGCAAGCACAATAGGGAAAAATCTGGCAAAATCTACGGTTGTTGAATCTCTTTCAAGTGTAAATGCAGCCCAAAAAGCCGCGAAAGATGGTAATTTAGTTTTTGGCTATTGGGATGGGCACATTTTTACTCTGAATAAAGATGGAATGGCAAACAATGTGGGTCCAAAAAGACCTACAAACAATATTTTTGACCCTCAATATACTGAAAAATATAATCAGAAATTCTATATGTTAATACTTAGACCCCAATAATTGCATTATGAGATTTCTTACAGCATTTTTTCTAACAATAACAATGCTAAATTGCACGGCTCAAGGCACAAAGAGTAGTTTTGATGAATTTAGCAGCAAATTCAGAGACATTAATTTTCCATTGCAAATCAGAGATTCTATAGAATTTGACAAATGGAACATAGATGATACTATCGCAATCAATTATGTCAAAGCCTATAATCTTATTGCAAAATATATGTACAATGAGTATCCCCTGGAACTTCAAGATTACAGGTGCACTTATATAGGAAAATATAAAATGGATAATTTTATAGTATTGCTATACAAAACTTTAAGAACTGATGCTGGCAATGGAAGTGCCATACTTGTTATAACAACTTTTACTGATAAGGGCAAGAAGATAGATGAAGTAATTGCTTTGTGGGATAATGTTTGGGACCCTTTATATTTTGAAAAAGCATCATTACACATACCAAATAGTAGTACATTTACAATAACATCAATAAAAGAAATTAGCGGCTTATTAAAAGACGAACTTGTACTCAAGCGAGTAACAGAGCGGATAATCAATTATGAAATCACAAAGGATGGAATGATTGTAGAGCGGGATGATATTATAAGGGTACTTTTTGAGGATAACAATCCTGACATTTTGGATGATTTTCCGGAATATTAACATTACCCACCAAAAACTAACCCAATGAATTATAACCACAAAGCACACAAAGTTTTTCACGAAGTTCACAAAGATGGCGTATTGTCATTATTAAGCCACAATGCACTGTGGGCGGCAATGAGCAAAAAAATATTAACCATATTTTCTATTTATGGAATATCCATGTAAAAAAACATACAAACTACAAATGATTATTTACTAACCAATAATAAAATATTTTCAGATGAAAAACTATTTTTACAAAATCCTTGCTGTTGTTTTTTTCTTTGCTACAGTTTCCTGTAAGAAAGATGTTCCTGTTACAGGCGTATCTCTTGAACCTGCAACATTAACGCTTGAAATTGACAGTGCAGCAACGCTAAATGCCACTGTGCTTCCTGGCAATGCCACAACCAAAGTGGTAAACTGGACAAGCAGTAACCCTGATGTAGCCACTGTTTCTAATGGTACGGTTACTGCAAAAAAAGTAGGAATTGCTACTATTATTGTTACAACACAAGAAGGTAATTTTACGGCAAAATGTGAAGTAACAGTAACCTCTGTAGAACCTGAAGAACCTGAAATAGATTGGGTTGAAATTAATGGCGTAAAGTGGGCAAAATACAACTTAGCCTCTCATGGTAAGTTTGTGGAAAAACCTGAAGATTTTGGCGCACTTTTTCAATGGGGACGTATTGGTGACGGACACGAACAAAGATCCAGCCCAAAATACCCTACTAATAACAATAGTTGGGAAAATGGGGCAGTAAATGGGACGGAACTAGATGCTAATGGACAGATTGAAAAGACACATGAAGCTTATGGAAAATTTATTAAGCATAGAGAATTGCCCCGCGATTGGCGTTCTCCCGGAGATGATGCGCTTTGGAATAGAGGTACTGAGGCGACACCAATAAAAACTGCAAATGACCCTTGTCCAACCGGTTGGCGTGTTCCTACGAGAAAAGAACTGCAAAGTTTAATTGAATCCGGTAACGAATGGAAAGATGATTTTAACGGAGTATCCGGTTGTATTTTTGGGAATGCCACCAACTATATTTTCCTGCCCGAAGCCAGCTATCGCAACAACGTGGGTGGAGAAGTATTCGGCTGGCACGGTTACTACTGGAGCAGTTCAGTGTATGGGTGGTACTCTTACTGCTTGAACTTATATGGTTGGGATATGGAGATATCCATCGAAGAACGTGGAAAAGGCTTTTCTGTACGTTGTGTTGCTGAATAAAAACTCGTTTTACACCCCCCTCATTTGATTTCGACTGTTGAATTTACTCTACCAAAAATTGAAAAATAAATTGTATATATTGCATAACTACCAAAAAAATAATTTACTCATAAAAGACTTCAAACTCTATGAATTTTAACCACCAAGCCCACAAAGAAATTCACGAAGAGCACAAAAATGCAATAGCGTTCTTTGTGCATTCCTTGTGTTCTTTGTGGTTAAAAAATCCTCATTTTCTTCCTATTCTCTTACGTTCTTACTCTCCTACTCTCTTACGGTCTTTCACACGAGCGGGCGGAATTTCGATGAGCCTTGACTTTTTTGGTACTTTTTTTGTCAAGAAAAAAAGTACAGAGAACGTTTTACAGAGTATTAGAACAGATGCGTTAACAATAAAAAGAAAAAAAGGTTTTTCGGTTTTCTTGCCTATGAGTAAAACACCGGAGGTGTTTAATGTGGATAACCCCGTGCAAGCCGAAGGCGCAGCTCGGGGTAAAGAATGGCGCACAGCACCCTGCAACCCCGTAGGGGTTGAACTTTCTATTACGTGCAGTTGTGCTCCCACGGAGCACAGTAGAGACGTGGCGTGCCGTGTCTCTACCCCAAGCTGCGCTTCGCTTGCACGGGGTTATCACGAGTTTGCCTCCTACGGAGGCGGAGGTCTCCACTCCCTTCCTCATACAGTAGCCTTAGGCTACTGCTTACATAGGTGTGCGCTCTACGAGCGCGGGTGTATTGCGGGCGGCGCGGCTCATCTATTTTTTTTGTCAAGCCAAAAAGAAAAGAGAAAAAATACTATTTTTACCACCAAATATGACACCAATTTAAATATTTAATTATGAACATCTTAAAACGAAAAATAATCTTATCCCTTATTCTACTATTCGCTTTCGGTTTCAAACTTTTTGCTTACGAAAGTATTACTTTTACATGGAGAGGAGGATATTTTGCGATAACAGCAACCCCAGGAAAACAATATACAATTAACTGGGGAGACGGCTCCGCTATTGAAACAATAACTGCGGAAGCACTTTATGATAATCATTCGTATTTTTATACGAATGGTTATTATCTTTATACAGTAACCATTAATGCACTATCTAATGATTGCAAATTTACTAAGTTCGAGTGCCAGGCGGAAATGAATAGTTTGAATTTCTCAAATGCACCTTCTATGTTAGAAATTTTTTGTTGGAAAAGAAAACTTACAACCTTGGATATTAGTAAGAATATAGCCTTAACAAGGTTAGAATGTCCAGGTAATCAATTGAAAACCTTGGATGTTAGTAAAAACGTTAATTTAGAAATATTGAATTGTGCAAATAGTCAATTATCGACTTTAGTACTTGGTAATAACACAAAATTAACGTCTTTGAGTTGTAGAGAAAACTCCTTAACCGGTTTAAATATTTCAAATTGTACTGCATTAGAATGGCTTTATTGTAGAACAAATAAATTGATGGAATTGGATGTAAGTAAGAATAAGAAAATCACTCATCTTGATTGTTCCGATAATAAACTAAAAAAATTAGACCTATCGAAAAATACGAATTTAGAGATTTTAGAATGCTCTGTTAATCAGATTACCAGTATTGATGTAAGTAAGAGTGTTAATTTAAGACTCTTATTTTGTAGAGATAATCAATTAACAACTTTAGATTTGAGAAACAGTGTTGGTCTTTTTAATATTGATTGTGACAACAATCGTTTAAAGAAGATTGAGTTTAAAGAAGGTTTACAACTGGAGTGTGATTTAAGGTGTAGGGAAAATCAATTACCCCTGTCAGAATTATATATTTTACTTAATTATTTCAGTGTTCATTCTTGGATTGCCCTTGGAACTCAAAGATTAGAAAAAAAATTTCCACCAGGGTCAATTGTTGATTTTTCCTCTCAAAAAGAGTTTGGGGGTATTAAAACCGTTTTTGCGGTAGAAAAAAACGGAATGCCTGCTTCGGAAGATGATTACACACTTATTGATGGTATTTTTAAGTTTTATAAAATAGGGGACTACACTATAACAATGATGAACGATGCCATATCTTCACAACTTTGGAGTGATATTACCAAAGTGATTGCTGCGATAAGTGTGCGAAATATCGGCGTTGTAGAGACGCAACACGCCACGTCTCTACACCTTTACCCCAACCCCGTCTCCAACATCCTCTACATTGATATGGAAAACACCCCCACCCCACCGGAGGTAAAAATCTATTCCCTGCAAGGTGTGTTAGTTTTGCAGACAAATGGAAACCAAATAGATGTTTCTTCGCTGCCTGCAGGATGCTACGTGGCAAACGTGAACGGAATAAATAGAAAAATTATCAAACAATAATGAAAAATTTATTACTCATAACCATTTTAGTATCACTTTCTTTGAACTTGCTTGCGCAAAAAATGAGAATCAGTGATTTTAGTGTGGAAGTGGAAAACGCTTTTGTAATTGTGCATTTTAACTTGGAAACAAAAGAAACTGTAGATTTAGGGTTGTTTTGTTTGTTCGACAGCGTGCCTCCCTGGGTGTTGTGTAAAACCATTGAAGGAGATATAGAAAACCAAATATCAGGATACAAGACCATCTTTTGGGATGCTTTAAGGGATAGTGTGCCGATTGAAAAGTTGCTGTATAGCAATTTGTTATTTTTAATAAAACCGGTTGAACCTTACGCCATTCAAAGAGCCATTGAAGAAAGAGCCATGGCAAAGCAAAAAGAAAAAGAAAAAAGAGCACTTGCTGCACAAACAAGAAGTGAAGAGGCTAAAATTGCCAACCAAAATCTTAATGGACACTACTTTAGTTTGGGTAGCAGTGCAACTACCTCCGGATATTACGGAGGGTTTGCAGGTTTTAGTTACGAGTACCGATATAAATTCTATGGCATTAACGCTTCCTTTGGGTATGGCGGCTTGAAAGAGAATTACTGGAAGCTTTTTGCTGCATTTAGTGCAAATGTCGGCGTAAAGTTATACTTTGCTCAAAAGATAAAAGTAATCAGAAATTTGTATGTCAATATTTTGCCGGTTTGTTATTTGGGTCAACAAGAGATTCATACTATAACGCATTATGTTGGCGATAACAATAATATTATTAGAATTGATGATTATAAATATCCGCAGAGATGGGGTATGGGGCTCTTTTTGGGTTATTCTCCCGTATGGCATTATAACAAAAAAATAGCATTGGGATTTAATATTGATGTGGGCATAAGAACGAATTATAAGTTCAATAAATCCTGCCCCTATAATTTTGATGTGGGTTTTGTAACAAAATTCTAAAAAAAAGTTTGTACTATAAACGAATGAAAATGGATAATAGAATGAAATGTAAGATATTTTTGGCCATCGTTTTTGCAGTAAGTTTGTGGAGTTGTGAAAAAAACTATAGTACGGAAACTGAAATTGGAAGAATGGAAGCATCAGATTTAATATATCTGGGGGATGAATATGTAGAAGCATATTTTATTAACCCCGAGTTTGTTAACCCTGAGTTAGAATTAGTGGAAAAAGGGGTTTGTTATTCAGAGAAATCAACCATGCCCACGATTAATGATAATGTATCCTATATTCCATTTTGTTCTTATGATGGCACGGCAATTGTGAAACTTGCTCATGTAAAAGAGGGTATTAAATATTATTGCAGGGTTTTTATTCAAAAAGAGGATGCGGTTGTTTACGGTAAACTATTCCATTTCACCATGGTTAGAAATCATAAAGGTTGGGCTCAAAAAGCAAATTTTTCCGGCAAAAGCAGCAGTGCTGTTGGTTTTTCCATAGGAAATAAAGGGTATGTTTGTGCCGAAAGTTTAGGTGAATTTTGGGAATATAGCCCTGCATCAAATATATGGACACGAAAAGCAAATTTGCCTGCAGGTAATATTGCTGCAGCTTTCTCAATAAAAAACAGAGGTTATATCGTTTTAAATAAAGAGAATAACAATTTTTGGGAATACAATCCTGCTACCCATAGATGGACGGAAAAAGCCAATTTTGAAGGCGAAAGCCGAACGAATGCTACCGGGTTTTCTATCGGGGAAAAAGGATATTTTGGTTTGGGAAATAATTTCGGTAAAGAGTTTTTGCTATACCAGGATTTTTGGCAATATGATCCAAATTCAAATAAATGGACTCAAAAGGCAGACTTCGGAGGAGAGGTCAGGTATAGCGCTGTTGGGTTTTCTATCAAGGAAAAGGGGTATATTGGTACCGGTTCAAACAGTACTGTTCTTTATAAAAAAGATTTTTGGGAATATGACCCCGTTTCAGATACTTGGACTCAAAAAGCAGATTTTGCCGGTGGTCCAAGAGTCTGGGCTGCCGGTTTTTCTTTGGAAGATAAAGGATTCATAGGTACAGGGCTAAGTGCTCCGGGTGTGAATAACTTACGTAAGGATTTTTGGGAATACAACCCGGTTACAAATCAGTGGATACAAAAGGAAGATTATAAAGGTAGCGCAAGAATTTATTCCGTTGCTTTTTCAACCATTAACAAAGGATATGTGGGCTTAGGGGGCACTTTTGATTATAGTATGCAAGATTTTTGGGAATTTACCCCGTAAAGAAGAAAGAATTATTAAATAGAAAAATTATCAAACAATATTAACCCCCAAAATTATTAGCCTTATGAAAAAAATTAAATTCTTCTGCTTTTCTGCCCTTCTGCTTCTCTGCCCTGCTGCCTTGCACGCACAATGCGCAAAACCATCTAAATCAACAGAACTTAGTGCCAACAACATTCGTGCGTGTTTTAAAACAAACGGCGTACAATTCTTAAAAGAAAAAAAAGCCGTGTTTGAAGTACCGAAAGGAAGCGGCAAAACCTCCATTTATGCCGGTGCCTTATGGTTGGGCGCAAAAGATGAGGATGATAAACTGTATGTTGCCGCTATGAAGTATGGCAGTAGCGGCAACGACTATTGGACAGGTCCTTTAAGCAATAATCAAGTTGAAGCAGGACTTTATTACGACAAATTTTGGAAAGTGAGTAAAAAAGAGATTGATGATCATATCGAAGCTTTTGCAACTCTAAACCCAAGTTATGTTATGCCTCAATGCATTAAGGATTGGCCGGCACACGGCAGCGCCTCTTTCGGAGAGCCTTTTTTGTTAGCACCTTATAAAAATGTCTCCGGTGAAAATAAGTACTCGCCGGAAAAGGGGGATTATCCCCTTATTCGCGGCGATGAAGCGATATTTTGGATAAATAACGATGTGTGCGCTCCTCACACTGAATCTAAAGGCGCACCACTCGGCGTGGAAATTATGAGTATGGCATACGCTTATAACAGTGAAGATTATGCCCTTAACCACACAATCTTCCTCTCATATGAAATAAGAAATATGTCCGCCCGTAATTACAAAGATCTTTACATAGGTTTCTTTGCTGATTTTGATATTGGTTATGATAATGATGATTATATCGGCTGCGATTCATTGTTGAATTTATGTTACGGATACAACGGAAAACAAATAGATGGAAACGGACAAGTCTACGCGTATGGAGAATTTCCACCTGCTCAGGGTGCTATGTTCCTGAACAAAAAAATGAACAGTTTTATGTATTATAATAATTCCTCGGGGTCGCCTACCGGTGATCCTTCTGAGCCGGCCCAGTTTTATAACTATCTGCAAGGATTTTGGAGTAACGGCGAACCGCTTACCTACGGAGGCTCCGGATATGCCCCAAATTCAACCGATTACACAAAGTATGCATTTAGCGGAGACCCTGAAACAAAAACAGGTTGGACTGAAATTGAAATCCCAAATATGCCGGGCGACAGACGCGGCGTGATGAGTGCCGGACCATTCAACCTTAAAGCCGGTGAAAAAATTGTAATTGATATTGCCCTCCCTTTCGCCCAGGATTTAGAGGGAGACTATCTTACATCGGTAACTATGCTCAAACAAAACGCCCAAAAAATTCAAGAGTTTTACGACAATTTTATATTGGATATTAAACAAATTGAACCCAAAAAAGGTGTTTTAACGGTATATCCTAACCCCTCTAATGGTCAATTTGTGGTTTCAAGCAATCAAAATATCAAAACTATTGATTTTTATGATGTTATGGGAAGAGTGCAGAAAGGAGAAGGGAGAATGGAGAAAGGAGAAGGGAAGATATTTATTGATTTATTAAACCTTCCGAAGGGATTTTATATGTACCGTGCTGTGCTGGAAGACAATTCGGTTTGTTCCGGAAAGATTATAGTGCAGTAAAATGTTATAAGTCAACTAATTACACTATTTACACGAAAGAATTTATTTTTTTCTTGAATCAAAGAACAAAATATTTCGTGTAATTTGTGAAATTCGTGGATAAATATTTAGTCGTGAAATCGCCAGGATATTCCTATACTGAATAAGTATTTGTTGGGATAGCCCGGAGTTGTATAGTTTCTGTTTTCAAACGCAGCCGTCAAGATATTGCCGGCACGGAAAAAGAAGTTAATTCTATCTATCCTGAAAGTAATATTGGCATCCCAATAAATGAAGTTGCCCGTTAATTGCGTTTTTTGATAGTAAAATTCGCGTAAAATCGGCAAATATCCGTCTGCGTAGTAGGACGTATTGTACATCACATCAGTTCCTATGAGAATTTTAAGCCTCTTTTTCAAAAATTCAAAAGTGTAAAACACAGATAGTTTTCCTGCAAAAAGCGGAACACTAACCACTTCATCAGTACAGTACTGCAAGTTCAAATTGGCGGTTGTTCCAAAGTTTTTATAACGAAAAGGAATTAAAGTAGAGAGTTGAATTAGATTACCATTATTCTTATCCTGAATCGGGCGCAATTCTTCGCTCAGGTAAACCAAATTGTTCAAATAAAAATAACTCGCCGACACTTGATATTGTTCATAATTCCAGTAGGCTTTAAACTGTACAATGTTTTGTTTTTGAAAACTGTTAACCCATCGAAAATTATTGATACTTACATATTTCATCATATAATCAGGGTCATTTCGGTAATAATAAGCATTTACACCAACACTATGTTCTTTTTCTCTGTTTATTGTCCAGGAAATCCCTGCTTTTGCAGAAAGATCATTGTTAAAATAATCACTTACAAAAGAATATGAAAACTGTCCGGTAACGTCTAATTTATTAAACAAGCGAATAAGTGTTCTTGCGAATAAATAGAGGGAATTAAAGGGGGTAGAAGTGTATCGCAATTGGGAATGGTCGTACAAAAGACCTGCTGCAATATGGAAGAAACTTTTTTTCTTACTCTCTTCCTGAAAAGGCGAAAAATTACTCCATTGCAAAGAGTTCTTTAAGGACAGAATTCGTGTAGAATCATTAGTTTCCTGTTCAGAAAAGTAGGCTTCATAGTTGGGATGGAGGACGAGAGATTGGTCAACATAACGCAGTGTGGTTTGATTTACTTGAAAATGATGGGTAAATGTTCCGAAGTATCTGTTTTGTTTATCTTTCAGATTTACATAGTTTTGCAGGGCGAAATCGTGTGTTGTAATCTTTGAAGCAGCACTTAAAGAACGTTCAGTTAGATAATCATACAAACCACCGTTTTCCGTATTGGTCAGGTTGTTTATAATGTAACTTGCTCTAACACCGTATATTGAAGATGGAAGTTCATAATGTATCATAAGATTACCACAGAGATTTCTTGTTTTATGATTTTTGAGATGATCACTTTCATTAAAAGTGCCATACAAATTCATGACTACGGTAACCCCTTTTGAATAATTGGCAAACTCTGCAAAAATTTCGTTGTTATTTTTTATAGGAAAACTCATAGTATAAGCCACTTTGGTGTAGGTAGTCTTTAGTTTGTAGAAGTATAAATCCGATTGTTTTTTAAAAAAGAGCGGATAGGGCAGTGCTTGATACTCAAAGCCCATCTCTTTATCATACTCAAATATCATATTTTGGTGTGCCTGCCCGAAGATACTCAAATCCTGATAAATATTCTCCGGTCGTAACAGAGGGTCAAAGTAATGGGTAACAATCAATCCTGTGTCAATCGGTTCATATTTAAGAGGTTCAAATTCGATTAGATTAAGGTGTGTGAAATGGGTGGGTAAATAATTTGGCGACAAATCCATTACAGAGTCAACTTCGTGATGGGCATGAGATTGCGCACGAACAGAACAAATAGTTGCAATAAAAAGGATTACAGAAAGAGATATTTTGAGACAGCGCATGAAAATAATTAATAGATGTAGGGAAATATTTTCCACCGTTTAAGTTGCGTAAAGTCGTCTCCAAAAAACTTATAGTAGCGGTTATACACTGCTTTGGCGCGAGGCACCAAGTTGGCAAATGCCCAGCAGAAGAACACAAAACCGGCAAACGACCAGGTAAGAATGGCAAACCCCAGCCACTCCAGCAACTCTCCGAAATAATTGGAGGAATTTATTCTTTCAAACAAAAAACCTTTCGGGAGGTAGTAGTTGTTGTCATCTTTCGATTTTCTAAGTTTTCGTATAATTCTGTCGGAGTGCAGATTGACAATCATTCCGAAGAAAAATATTACAATACCGATAATAAATTGGGGCGACCAAAACCAGCTGAGTTGATACATATCGTTTGGGCAAATCATAAAAAGCCAGCATCCTTGCATAAATGCGTTGCCAAAATTAAAAAATATTCCGAAAAATATTACCGAGAGGGGCATTTTGCTATCTCCCTTCATTAACAGCGGAAATAAAAAACTCCTCTGTCCGTAGTGCAATAGGAAAAGAAGCAGGATGAACGAAGTAACTATGTTAAAAGGCTTTATGCCCATTTTCAGCGAAATGCCGTAAATAAGAAGCATACCAAGAAAAACAGGGGTTTCCATCAGCCACCAGCCCCATCTGCTGTTGATAGAGATTCCCCAGCGGTTATTAAAAGTCATTCCGTATGCTACCGTAATATACTGTAATGCAATGAAAACTACTACTGCCAAGGCAAGCATCGCATATAAAAATCCGAAATAAAAGGGTGTAAATGTTAGCATAATAATTATGATGTTAAATTTTGACCGTCAAATTTTGTTTTATTTTTAAAATAGCGATTAAACACAATCGATTTTTGATATGTTTGTTTGTAAACCAACGGGTTGATGTTGTTACTTTTTCTCTTCATTTTTCTAAACTGTCTTACAAAAGAGAGTTGTGCGCGAAGCACAGCCCAAGCATCTTTCCAATGTCCTTGAAGTAAAAAGAATAGGGCAGCAATATGGTCTAAATAAAAACGGGCGAGAAAAACGGGAAAAAGTTTACTTTTGGGGAGGTTTTTGAGTAGTAAAAACAGATTGTTTCTAAAGTTAAGGTAGGTTTTTCTAGCACTATTTTTGGGCAGTGTGCCTCCGCCGATATGGTAAATGACAGACTTCGGCTCCACCATAACCTTGAAACCCAAACTTTTCACTCTCCAGCAGAAGTCAATCTCTTCCATGTGGGCAAAAAAATCCTCATCCAATCCGTTCAGTTTGTGAAAAATATTGCTTCTCACAAACATCGCGGCTCCGGTAGCCCAAAAAACTTCCATGGCACTGTTATGTTGCCCGTTATCTTTTTCTAAGTTTTCAAAAACCCTGCCTCTGCAAAAGGGGTATCCCAGAAAATCTAAAAAACCACCCGATGCACCGGCATATTCAAAATATTCTTTATTATTATAAGATAACAATTTAGGCTGAACTACTGCTACTTCGGAATTGTTATCCAGTAAATCAATAACAGGCTCAATCCAGTTTTCCGTTACTTCAATATCAGAATTAAGCAAACAATAATATTCCGCTTCAATTTGTTGCAACGCTTCATTATATCCTTTTGAAAACCCTCCATTTTCGTAGTTTTGGATAATTCTGACAGAGGGATAGGTTTCTTTTAAGAACGAAACGGAGTCGTCCTCAGAAGCGTTGTCAGCAACAATAACCTCCGCATAATCAGGGGTAAACCTCAGTAGCGCAGGTAGAAATTGGGATAAAAATTTTTGCCCGTTCCAGTTTAGAATTACAATTGCTAACTTTGTCATTAACACAAATGGATTAAGTTTGCAAAAATAGTATAAAAATTTTTCAATATGAAAAAAAATGGTGTTTTGTTTCTAAATTTATAATAATGGTATAAATATTGACGTTAACTACTTTTGAAAATATTTATTAATCCAAAAAAATGTAGCGATGGAAAAATTTGAAAAAAACGAAGTATTGTCAAGAGCAGTGAGAGCCGGAAAGCGAACCTACTTTTTTGATGTAAAAGCAACAAAAGCAG
>Ga0209737_10000418_pt1 | contig 36083 bp, 30 predicted proteins | sample TergutCu122P3_FD_187284 | JGI IMG/M metagenome (GOLD analysis project Ga0209737, IMG submission 187284) | Cubitermes ugandensis P3 segment gut microbial communities from Kakamega Forest, Kenya - Cu122 P3 (SPAdes) (version 2) | ecosystem: Host-associated > Arthropoda: Insects > Digestive system...
TGGCGGGGTGGGTTTCAGAGCGCCCCTTGCTCTCGGCATTGGGATCGAGATCGTTGCCGAGATGCCTCTGGAGATCGGTTTCGCGCAGACGCTTGACCGAACCGCCTTCCGCAGACTCTTCGACGACGACGTCGGGGTCGATGCCCTTGGCCTGGATCGAACGGCCAGCCGGGGTGTAGTAGCGGGCCGTGGTGAGCTTGATTGCAGCGTTATTGGAGAGCGGGAGGGTGGTTTGTACCGACCCTTTGCCAAAGGTGCGCGTTCCCATGATGGTCGCGCGTTTGTGATCCTGGAGCGCGCCAGCGACGATCTCAGAGGCCGAGGCGGAGCCGCCGTTGACCAGGACGACCATCGGCACTTCGCGCGCCCAAGCGGGGAGCGCGCGCAGAAAGTCGCCGCTGCTGCCCTGTACGTAGTCGTTTGGCGTGGCACGGTATTCACGGTGAGCGCCCGGAGTGCGCCCGTTGGTCGTTACAACCGTTGCGCCTTCCGGAATGAAGGCGGCAGTGACGCCAATCGCGCTGTTGAGCAGCCCGCCCGGGTCGCTACGCAGGTCGAGCACCAACCCTCTGGGTTTTCCGTCCCTGCCCAGCTTGCCGAGGTGTTCGACCACCGATTTGACGGTGTTCTCCTGGAATTGCGTTACGCGCAGATAGGCATAGCCGGGTTCGACCATTTTGGATTTGACGCTCTGTACCTTGATGATTTCGCGTGTCAGGGTCACGACGAGCGGCTTCGATTCTCCCCTGCGCGCCAGCGTCAGGGTGATTCTGGTCGAAGGTTTGCCACGCATGCGTTTGACCGCTTCATCTATGGGCATCCCCTTGGCGGAGGTGTCGTCGATCTTGACGATCAGGTCGCCCGCCTTGATGCCAGCGCGGAAAGCAGGCGAATCTTCGATCGGAGAGACGACCTTGACGAAGCCGTCTTCCAGCCCGACTTCGAGGCCCAGACCACCGAATTCGCCCTGGATGCCGTCCTGGAGTTCTTTCAGCGCATCGGCATCGAGATAGGCTGAGTGCGGATCGAGGCCGCTCAACATGCCGGAGATGGCCTGCGTAATCAGTTTTTTGTCTTCGACGGGTTCGACGTAGTCGCGCTTGATGACGCTGAACACTTCGGCAAAAGCGCGCATGTCCTCGACCGGCAGGGGTTGCTGCGGCCCAAGCCTGTTGGCATTGGCGGAAAAATTCAGACTGAGCATGATGCCGGTAACGACACCAACCAGCACCAGGCCAATCTGTTTCAGTTTGCTGTTGGGCATGGGGTCTCCAATAAAAATCCAATAGTCATTTTAATCTCATCCATTGCATTGGGTCGATGGCCTGTCCCTTGTGGCGAATTTCAAAGTATAGGCCGGATTCTGGCTCCGATCCGCTCGCGCCGACGCTGGCAATTGCCTCACCTGTGCGCACGCTGCTGCCGGCTTCTTTGTAGAGGGCGTCATTATTACCGTAAATGGAGAGATAGCCGCCTCCGTGATCGAGAATCAGTAGATTGCCATAGCCACGCAGCCAGTCCGAGTAGACGACTGCGCCGTTGCTGACGGCCCGTACTTCGGCCCCCTTGGCGGCGCGAATGAAAACGCCTCGCCAGGTCGTGCCCTGTCCGGCGCGCGGGGCGCCGAACCGGCCAAGGAGCTCACCGGCAACCGGAAAATTCAGCTTGCCGCGTAACTGGGCAAAACCCGTGTCGACCGACGTTGGCTCGGGAACTTCCCGAACTTTGCCGACGACCGGCTCGGCGCTCGAAAACTGTTCCGCTCCTCTATCGCCCACGCTGTTTTGCCGCGCCCGCGACCGAGCATTGGCGCGCTCACGTTCACGCTCGCGTCTTGCGGCCGCAGCGCGCGCTTCGGCTTCGGCAGCCCGCTTGACCAGCGTGTTGACCACCTGGGTCAAACGTTCTTCGTCGGCCTTGAGCGCAGCCATCCGCTCTCGTTGCGTTTTCAGCGTCGTCTCGATTTTTGCAAGGGTTTCGCGGCGGTTCGAGTGCGTTTCTTCCAGCTTTTCCTGACGCTTGCGCCGGTCTTCTTCGAGTCGGGTCAAAGTTGCCCGGCGGGTAGAGACCCGTTGGGCGTGCTCCCCCTTGAGTTGCAGATCGGCTCTCAAGTCTTCGATCAGTTTGAGGCGGGTGCGGCCAAGGCGTTCGAGATAATAGGTATCGCGCACGAACTGGTTGGGATCACGCGCCGCCAGCAGGGAGGCGATGTCGTTGGCCGCGCCGTACATGTAGTTCCGACGCAACCATTCGGCCAGTTCGTTCTGGCGAACGGCAATGCGCTCTTCGAGCGTTTTCTGCTCGGCTTCGAGTTCATCGAGCTGGCGACTGGCCTCGGCGCGCTCGGAGGCGGTCTGACGCAGGGCGCGCGTGGCTTTCGAGACTTCACGCTCGACCTCTGCCACGGCGCTGGTCGCCTCAGTCTTCTGGGCTTCGGTCTTTTCCAGGTCTCGCTTCAAATCCCCAAGCTGGCGCTCGATGTCCTTGAGCTCGGATCGCTTGGCGTGGATCTCGCCCCTGCCCGTCCCGGCAGCCTTTCCCTGCCTGCCTGTCGCCTTGGCAGCCTTGCCCGGCTCGGCCCTGGGGGTCTTACCTGACTCAGCCTTGGGGGGCTTGCTTGGCGCACTCTTGGTTCCGGCGGGCTTGTTTGGCGCCTTCGTCGTCTTGGCAGGCTTGGCCTGCACGCTCGTCCTGCCTGAACCGCTCGTCGACTGGGCATGCAGCGGCTCGAGCAGGCCCATCCCGGCCCACATTGTCAGTGCGCAAACCCAAGCCAGTGCGTGTCGAACGGAGAAAGCGGCCACGGTGGAACAGGAAAGGTCAGCCTTCAGCCTTGCCCTGATTGGCCACCGCAGCCTGGGCAGCGCGGATGGTGTCTTCGTCGGCGAGGAAATAGCTCCTGAGCGGACGCAGGCTGTCATCCAGTTCATAGACGAGCGGCTGTGCGGTCGGGATGTTGAGTCCGACGATATCCGTTTCGCTGATGCCGTCGAGATACTTGATGAGCGCGCGCAGGCTGTTGCCGTGCGCGGTAATCAGGACTCGCCGACCGGCAAGAACCTGCGGCGCAATCACGGCTTCCCAGTACGGCACGACACGCGCCACGGTGTCGCGCAGGCACTCCGTGCGCGGAAATGCCGACTTGGGCAACAGCGCATAACGGGGGTCATCGACGGCGAGCCGTGGATCTCCCTCTTCCAGCGGCTCAGGCGGGATGTCGTAGGAGCGCCGCCAGATCAACACCTGCTCATCGCCATACTTGGCGGCCGTTTCGGCCTTGTTCAGCCCTTGCAGGCTGCCGTAATGGCGTTCGTTCAGCCGCCAGGTGTGCTCGACCGGCAACCAGAGAGCGTCGAGTTCTTCGAGCACGATATTGAGCGTCTTGTTGGCCCGTTTGAGCATCGAGGTGAACGCCAGATCGAAACCGTAGCCTTCACGCCTGAGCAGTTGTCCGGCGGCGCGCGCCTCCGCGATACCCTGCTCGGTCAAATCGACATCCGCCCAGCCGGTAAAGCGGTTTTCTTTGTTCCAGGTAGATTCGCCGTGGCGAAGCAGCACAATCTTGAGCATGAGACAGTCGTCCGAAAGGAAGTTTGAAGAGGTCAAAAACGTTTGATGTATCTTATACTAACGGTTTTCGCGCTGCTCCGTCGCCTCGGGAATGAGGCTTTGTGGCGCGAAGTTTGGCATCAAAGGCGGGAGTGAAGCCTGAAAGGGGTCAGGCTCGCCGTATCCCGTATTCTCCATCAATATCATCCCCGGAGCATTTCTTACGTGGAGTTTCTGCAACAAAACCTGCTTTGGGTCGCCCTGGCCGTGGGTTCCGGCACATGGCTGCTCGTCGAATTCATCCGCCAACAGCGCGACAAGAGCCTGCTCACGCCCATCCAGGCCACCCTGCTCATCAACCGCGAAGACGCAGTAGCGGTCGATGTGCGCGGGCAAGGCGATTATGAAAAGGGCCATTTGCCCAACGCCCGTCACCTGCCGCTTGCCGATCTCGAACGTCGCAGCACGGAACTCGAAAAATTCCGCGCCCGCCCGCTCATCCTTTATTGCAACAGCGGAGTAACCGCGACCAAGGCCATTGCCACTCTGAAGAAAGCGGGATTCGAGAAACTCTACAACCTGCGCGGAGGGGTGTACGAGTGGGAAAAAGCCGGTTATCCGATGACCCGCAAGAAGAAATGAGCGAGATCGCCGCGATGCCCCCCGTAAGGATGTATACGACAGCCGTTTGCCCGTACTGCCAGCGCGCCGAGCAGCTTTTGCGCGCGCGTGGCGTGGTTGAGATTGAAAAAATCCGCATCGATCTCGATACCGCCCGACGTGACGAAATGATGCAAATCACCGGCCGCCGCACGGTTCCCCAGATTTTTATCGGCGATCATCATGTCGGCGGTTATGATGATCTCCACGCCCTAGACACTGAAGGACGTTTGACCGTCCTGCTCAACGGGCAAAACGCCTGAATTCCACCCCGCCTCTTTTCATTCCGTTCAATCAACCACAGGACACCATCATGGCCGATAACACTCAAGGCACCGACAATCCCCCCGTCTTCGCAATCGAAAAAATCTACGTCAAGGATCTTTCGCTCGAAGTTCCCAACGCGCCGCAAATCTTTCTTGCCCGCGAAGCTCCGCAGGTCAACGTTCAGCTTCGTACCGAGGGCGGCCCGATCGAGGCTGGCATCTATGAAGTCAAGCTCACTATCACCGTTGAAGCCACCCTGAGCGACAAGCGCGCCTTTTTCCTGGTTGAAATCACCCAGGCCGGCATTTTCCGCATTCAGAACGCGCCCGAAGATGAACTCGAACTGATCCTGGGCATCGGTTGCCCGAACATCATCTTCCCCTATGCGCGCGAAACGATCTCGGACGCCGTGACCCGTGCGGGCTTTCAGCCCGTGCTGCTCGCCCCGGTCAACTTCGAAGCCCTTTTCCAGCAATCGCGTCAGAATGCCGGCGCGAACGCACCGGTACAGTAATCCGCAGCCCTCAAAAGGAGGAAGCTCCATGATCCGTCCCGCTATCCTCGCCACCGCGCTGGCCATGCTGGCCGGTTCGGCGCAGGCCATCGACTATGCCTCCGTCACCCGGAACGCGGTTCTTTTCGAGACTTCCTCCCTGCAAGCCCGCAAGCTCGCCATCATCCGTCCCGGCACGCCGGTGGAAATCGTGGTGACGAGTCCCGACCTGCAATGGGTAAAAGTACGCGACCCCTCCGGCGTCCTGTCGTGGATCGAAGGCAATGCGCTCGGCAAACAGCGCACCGTTCTCGTCACCGCCGAACAGGCGGTGGTGCGGAGCGAGGCGAACGAGCGTTCTCCGGTGGTTTTCGAGGTCGTCCGCGATGTCGTGCTCGAATTCGTTTCCGTCCATCCGGGCGGATGGGTCAAGGTGCAACATGCCAGCGGCAGTAGCGGCTTTCTGCGCTCCACCGAGGTATGGGGACTTTGAACCAACGAGTACGTATCGCCGTTTTCGGGGCGGGTGCATGGGGCACGGCGCTGGCGCAAGCGTTTTCTGCCGCGCATGAAGTCTGCCTGTGGGGGCGCGAAGCCGACAACATCGAAACGATGCGCCGCACGCGGGAAAACAAGCTCTTCCTGCCCAGAGTCGCCCTGCACTCCGAACTGGAATTCAGCGCCGATTTCGATCAGGCCGCCCAGGGCGCGGATCTGCATCTCGTGGCGACACCGCTGGCCGGATTGCGCGAAACCGCGCGCGCCCTGCGCAACCTTCAGCAGCCTTCCTCTCCTCCCACGCCACTCATCTGGGCGTGCAAAGGGCTGGAAGCCGACAGCGGCAAGCTGCCGCACGAGATCATTGCCGAGGAAATGGGCAAGGATGCCGCCTGCGGCGTCCTCACCGGCCCCAGTTTCGCCACCGAAACCGCTCGCGGGCTGCCTACCGCCATCACGCTGGCCTCGAACGATTCCAGCTTTGCCGCTGACTGGATGCACAAGCTGCATCAGCCAAGATTCCGGATCTACGCCAACGACGACGTCGTCGGCTGCGAAATCGGCGGCGCAGTCAAAAACGTCATCGCCATCGCCGCCGGAGTGGCCGATGGCATGGGGTACGGCTTCAACGCGCGCGCTGCGCTCATCACGCGCGGGCTGGCCGAAATTTCCAGGCTTGCGAGCGCGCTCGGCGGACGCCCCGAAACCCTGATGGGGCTGGCTGGCATGGGGGATCTCATCCTCACCTGCACCGGCGATCTTTCCCGTAATCGACAGGTCGGACTGGCGCTCGCCGCCGGAAAAACCCTCTCCGACATTCTTGTTGAACTCGGCCATGTGGCCGAAGGCGTTCCCACTGCGCGCGCAGTCGCCCAACTCAGCCGCCGCCTCGGCGTGAGCATGCCGATCTGTTCCAGCGTAGACACCCTGCTGCATGACGACGTCAACGTTCACGAAACGGTGAAGCAACTGCTGTCACGCGACCCGAAGCAGGAGTGGGGATACTACTGAGCGCCCCTCTTCACTCGGCTCCCGAAAACCCGTTCTGCCGCCAGCCCTCGTACACCACCAGCGCCACGGCATTCGACAGGTTGATGCTGCGGTTGCCGGGACGCATCGGAATGCGCAGTCGTTGTGAAGGCGGCAGTTCTTTCAATACCGCGTCGGGTAGGCCGCGAGTCTCGGGGCCAAAGAGCAGCACGTCGCCCTCGGCGTAAGCCACGCGGTCGTAACGCTCGCCGCCGCGCGTACTTAGCGCGAACATCCTCCGCCCGGCAAATTGCGCACGGCACGCGGCCCAGTCCGGGTGCACGGTCACATGGGCGAGATCATGGTAATCCAGCCCCGCGCGCCGCAACTGCCGGTCGGAGAGATCGAAACCGAGCGGTTCCACGAGATGAAGCCGCGCCCCGCCATTGGCGGTAAGGCGGATGACATTGCCGGTGTTGGGCGGTATCTCCGGCTCGAAAAGGATGACGTCGAACATCCCGGGATTGTACCGGGTGTTATTGATCCTGCCCTTGAATTCCAGGGCAGGCACGAGGGTTGCCCTTACAACCCATACCCCTATAACCCCATACTTGTCTTGATGATGTCGACAAGATTGGCGTACATGGTGTTGATACCGGCCAGATCTTCCTTGAACTTGGTCACCGTAGCGCTTTGTTCGTGCACCAGTTCATCGGTTGCTTTCGTAGCAACGGTGTTCTTGACCGCAAAATCCTGGATGGTTTTCAGTTTGAGTTCCACCTGCTTCGCGAAATTTTTGCTGTCTTCCGCCAGCCTGCGCACCTCGTCGGCCACCACCGCGAATCCTCGTCCCTGCTCTCCGGCCCGCGCGGCTTCGATCGCCGCATTGAGCGCGAGCAGATTGGTCTGGAAAGCAATATTTTGAATCGCCGAGATGATCGACACCGTTTCGGCCACACTCTTCTCGGACTCCACTGAAAAATGCAGGTTGGACACCTGTGCTTTTGAGATGCTGGCTGTCGTGGCCGAAATCGACTCTATTTGCTGAGTCATGTTTTTTATTGCCTGCGAAAACTCGACAATCTGCGCATCCAGTTGTTCTTTCTGCGAAATATCCTCCACCGATCCGATCACTCTGATCGGATTCCCTGCCTTATCGCGCAAGGTCGCACCATCTGCCTTGAGCCAGATGTATTCACCTGTTTTTCGCTTGACACGATAAACGATGTTATAGGGCGTGCGGCCACTTTTATCCGAAAGGTGCGCGGCAAACGCTGCCAGCGTTTTTTCTTTGTCATCAGGATGGAGTCGGTCGCTCCAGCTGCAAAGCACATTTGGAAAATCCTGTTCGTTGTTGAAACCGAGTTTCGCCCTGAATTCAGGCGACCACCAGAATTCATTCTTTTCACCCGTCAGGTCCTTGGGATCTACTTTCATATCCCATAAGGCGATATCGATACTTTTTTGCAACAGGCTCAACCGTGAAGCGTTCGTTTCTCTTTCGAATTCGATCTGTTTCTGCTCGGTTATATCCTGTATCGCGCCCGCGACTCTTACAGCATACCCCTCGCTATCACGCATTGTTTCACCAAATGCGTGAAAATACGCGTACTCATTATTCTTCTTGAGCAGCCGGTACTGGGTATCGAAAGGCGTTTTTCCGGTACGATCCAGCAGATGTTTCGCAAAACAATCCAGCGCCCTTGCCTTGTCTTCCGGGTGCAGTTTGTCGCTCCAACTGCTCAACACATTGGGAAAATCAACCTCATTTGAGTACCCAAGCATATGCCTGAATTCGTCTGACCATGTGAACGTGTTCGCCGGATTGATCGGATCGCCTTTCACAACCCGCATATCCCATAACCCCATCTTGGCGATTTTCACAACCATATTCAATTTGACCAGCTCAAACTCGTCTTCCTGGGGTGCGACGGAAATGATCTCTTCCATCACGGGCTTTTTCCTGAACAACATCGCCGTCACTCCTTGCGTTCTAGATTCTGAAACCTTCCAAAAGCCGTTTTCGCAAACCTCAAACCGCAAACTGCTCCACCAGCTTGCGCATCCGCTCGGTCAGGGCATGCAGATTGTTCGCGGTTCGGCTGGTTTCAGAGGCCTGGGCGAGGTTCTGGTCAGTCACTCGCGCCACCTGCTCGATGTTTTTTGCCATTTCCTTCATGGCGGCTTGCTGGTCGTTGGTGGAATTGAAGATGTTGCCGACCGTCATCAGCATATGCGTCATCTGCCGATTGATTGCTTGCAGGGCATCCTTCGCATCCTCGACGTATTTGACTCCGTTCTCCACCTGTTCCGCGCCTGTGCGCATGCCGGAAACGGCTTTGTCCGTTTCCGTCTGCACGGCGGCAACCATTTGCCTGACCTCTTCAGCCGCCTTGGCGCTGCGCTCGGCGAGTTTACGCACTTCGTCGGCCACCACCGCGAATCCCCGCCCCTGCTCTCCGGCTCGCGCGGCTTCGATCGCCGCGTTGAGCGCGAGCAGATTGGTTTGCTCGGCGAGCCCCCGGATCACGTCGGTGATTCGGGAAATTTCCCTGGATTGATCACCCAGCCGCTCCACCTGCTCGGCGGAGTCTTTCACCGTCCCGGCCAGTTGCAGAATGGTTGCGCAAGCCTGATCAGCCAGCAGCCCCCCTTTCTCCGACACCTTCGTTGCCTCATCCGCCGCTTCCTTCGTTCGCTCCGCACTGGCGACGACTTCCCTGATGGAGACGGTGTTCAGTTCGATCCCGGTTGTGGCGGCAGCCGTGGCATTGCTTTGCGCCTGCGCCGATCTGTTCAGCATCACCACGCTCTGCGCAACTTCCGAAGCGGAATTACCCAGGTCCTGCGCAACATCATCGATGCCTTGCAAGGTGAATCGAATCCACGAGACCATTTGATTGGCCTGCCGGGCAATGCTGCCTACGGTATCGCTACGCTGTATAGGCGCATGTGCGCGCAGGTCGCCGCTGTTCAAAATGCGGGCAAGGTAACTATCCGACTTTCTCAGATCCCCCATCAAACCTGAGCGGAAGAAGAACAGGAACCAAAGTCCCAGTACCACCCCCACGCCTCCCAGTATGTGCAGCAAAACTGGCGGCAGAAGCATGGGGTTGAGAGCATGCGCAACCAGCGAACTTCCTATGATGAGGATTGACAACCCGATCAGACCCGTCTGCTGCCCGTCATTCCTTATCCAGTAGAGAAAGGCTGATTTCAGGCTAGGCGCAGGCACGGCCTGCCCGTGGAGGATGCGTATCGACTTGTCGCCCTGACGGATGCGCTTGTAGATCGCCTCCGTTGCCGCGATTTCTTCACGAGTTGGTCGCCCACGAACCGACTGATAGCCGACGATTCGCCCGTTTTCCCGCACGGGGGAAGCATTGGCGACGACCCAGTAGAAGCCGCCGTCCTTGCGAAGGTTCTTCACCATGCCCCGCCAGGGCAACCCGGCAGCAAGGTCGCGCCACATGTCCTCGAAGGCTTCCGGCGGCATGTCCGGATGGCGCACCAGGTTGTGCATCTGCCCGACCATCTCATCAGGACAATAGGCGCTGATTTTGGCGAAGGCAGCATTGACCTCAACGATCCGCCCCAGCAAATCAGTCCGCGAATAGATGAACTCCCCTTCCGGCAACTGGGTTTCAACGTTTGTAATAAGCTGGTTCAATCCCATTCTCCGGCTATTTGTCACTTTTAGTGATTAAAGTTCTTCGCCGTTTGTCACTTTTAGTGATTAGATTTGTCACTTTTAGTGATTAGGACATTCATGGTGTGTCAATTGGAGATACTACGTATACAAAAATCGGGAACAAGCACAAATCTCACGCTGATGCATGAATGTGTCGTGACCCGCGCTGGAACCTGACTTATTCGTTAAGCAAACGGTAGAGCATCATCAACATGCCCGCCGTCGCGCCCCAGATGAAGTAATCGCCATAGGGCATGGCATGAAAACGGCGTATCTGGCCGTAGATCTGGATGTCGTGTTGCTGGTGATTGGCGGGATCGAGAAAATGCGCAAGCGGCACTTCAAACGCTTCGGCAACCTCGAAACTGTCGATTTTCAGTTTGACCGGCGGACGCAGGAGTCCCACCACAGGGGTGACGCGAAAGCCGGTCCCGGTCAGGTAATCCGGCAACCGTCCGATGAGCTCGATCCGTTCCGGAGCGAGACCGATTTCTTCTTCCGCCTCGCGCACTGCGGTCTCTTCGGCAGAAGAGTCGCCCTCTTCCATGCCGCCGCCGGGAAAGCTGATCTGCCCCGGATGATGGTGCAGATGATCGGTACGCCGGGTAAAGAGCACGGTGAGGCTGTTTTTCCGGTTCTCGTGTAGCACCAGCGGCACGAGCACGGCCGCCGGGCGAGACTGTGCGCCCCCTGCCCCGGGCCAGTCCCCGATGGCGGGATCCGGCATGGCGCCAGACAGCCCCGGGCGCGATCCCGATTCGGCGCGCACCAACTGCTGCCGGAGCCTGCCCACGATTTCATGCGCTTCGCTCACCTCATATCCTTCGCTAGAGTTTCTTCTTCAGGCGCATCAGTTTGCCATCGCGCCGCATTTCCATCCGTTCGAGTACGTTCATTCCGAGCAGCACCTGGGGCATGTCGGCCTGCACCACCGCCGCATCGATATTATCGAAACGCATTCCCCCTATCTTCAACGATTTCAGCGTGACCCGCCAAGTATTGACCACTCCGCCCGCAGTATGCGCCTTGCTCATCTGCTCATCATCCAGTTCGAGTCCCAGCCCCTGTGCGGTCGAGCGTCCAATGGCAACAACCGACGCGCCCGTATCGACAAGAAAATGGACTCTACGCCCATTGATTTCTCCGTCGGTCAGAAAATGCCCCGAGGCATTCGACTCGATGGTGATTTCCACGCCACGCGCCAGTATCTTCCGGGCCTCTTCGCCGGTGAGCGCGCCCACACCCGCCCCGCCCGCATCGTCGCGCCGCACGACCCGCTCCCCCATGCGCAGGGTCTGACGCCTCCCTTCCAGCTCGATGATCGCCGTATCGCCTTCGAGCGAAAGCAGGCGCACCCCGTCAGGCGTGCTTTTTCCCACCGCCAGCAGTTGCGGCGGCCCATTATCGACGACGAGAACGGCGCGTCCTCCCACGATGCCCGACAGAGCCAGTTCGGTCGCGCGCGCGCCATCCAGCGACGCGATGACGAGCAACGCCAACCCTGGCAGCAAAACACTCACCCGCATCGGCATTTCATCTCCCGTTGCCCAAATTCATCGTCATGGATGTACGCTATCGTTTCAAACCCCCTTGACGTCAGCCCGAAACGTCACAACACTGTCCAAGCCACATTCGGACGTGAAGACTGATATGACTTTTTCCACGAAACTGTCCACGCGCCTTTCCCGTTCAACGCATCATGGCGGACGGAGAAGCGGATTTACCCTGATCGAATTGCTCATCGTGATGGCAATCGCTGCCATCCTTGCGTCCATCGCGGCCCCCTCATTCAGAGCCATCAGCCGCAACATGGCGGTGCGCGGCGCGGCAGACGAACTCGTTGCGGGCATCCAGTTTGCCCGTTCCGAAGCCATCCGCACCAACCAGGCGGTTTTGCTGACGCTCAATGATGATCGCACCTGGCAGGTTTTCATCGACGCCAACGGAGACCGGGCGCGCAACGACAATGAAACACTGTTGCGCGAAGGCATCTATTCCGACCTGATCAACGCGCAGAACCCAGCGTTATGGTTTGAATTTGCCCCCACCGGTATCGCCACGTCGTCTACGGGGGCATTCCCGGCGACGATCCTCCTTGCGACCGCTGACAACCCGCCTGTCCGACGCCAGATACTGTTTCCGACGCGAGCCGCTTCCCCCGTGATTCAGCCATAAAAATCTGTCACGTATTCAGGCCAAAAAGTGTCTGGACTCAGGCAAAAGTAACGATTTGAAAAATCGCCTCACAGTTATTCTTTGAGCGTTGCCGGCTGCCGCCGGACATTCTATAAGAGCGCCCCCTCGCTCAAGGAGGTCACATCATGAAGATCTCGCTTCCCAACACATGCTGGATCTGCCTGTTCGTGGGCATCATGACAGTGATGCCTATACCTGGGTACGGTTTTTCGGCGCCTGCTGGCTCGGCGTTTCCCCAGGCAGGAGAGGATTCGGGCACGGAAACTCCGCCGAAACCATCTCCCCCGGTACCCAGACCTCCCCAGTAGCTAAATATTGCTCATTTCCGAGCGCCCGCCGCGATGACTGATCGTCGCGGCAGTATCCGTGCAAACATGATAAAAAAAGGAAAGAATCATGAAAACCTCAATTCATCTTCCTTATTATTCCCGCCAGATGATAATCCAGGCACGATTTTCGATTCATGCCGCCATAATGGCAATGGCTATTTACAGTGGAAATACTCTGGCACAAACAGTAGATTTTCCTTCCGTGCCTTTGATCAGCACTACGTCAGTACCGGCCAATCTGCTATATATTCATGATGACTCCAATTCAATGTATTGGTCATACATGCCGGATGACATACATCGGTATATGATGAGCGACCCAACAAAATCGGCGGTTCCTTCTGAACTATACATGTCATCCGAATTCAACAAGGCGTACTACAACCCTGCATTCAAGTACGTCCCCCCTCCCGCGCCACCGGGAGTCATCGTGCGTGACGCAGACAATAACATCGTGACTGACGGCACTCTCGGCAACGCGAAATTTACCAATGCCTGGTTCAACGGCTATGATCTGGCTACCCGAAATAACAGCGGGAATTACGCCAGCGATACCACGGGCGTCATAGCCATCAGATACAACCTGGCGACGAGCTATACCCCTACCGACCACTGGAGCGTCATATTCAACAATTCTGCTTATAATGGAAAAATAATAGGCAGTGTCAACAAAGATAATTTCACGGAGTTTCTCCCCGGCATCAAGGCCGCCGCCGCCAGCTACTATGTATGCCCACCCGGCGCATGGGCAGGTTATCCCCACCCTACGAATGTTGCCGCCAATTACAAACTCTCTTTGTGCCAACAACGCTTCCTCAATACCGATGAGGAAAAGCAGAATTTCGCTAACTGGTATTCCTATTACCGCACACGAAATTATGCGTCCAAAGCGGGCATTGCCCGAGCTTTCGAAAAGCTCGATCCCAGCGTTCGCCTGGGCTGGGGTCTCATCAACAAGAAAAACTCCGTGGCCATAGACGGAAAGAGCGTCAACACCGTCATGCAGGGCGTGCGCACGTTCGATCAGGCACGAAAAAAAGAGTTTCTCGAGTGGTTGTATAAAATCCAGCCCGCGGCCATGAACAGATCACCTGTTTTCATCAGTTCGCTCTCCAGCACCGAAAAAGACGCTGGCGGTACGCCACTCAGGAGGGCGCTGGATCATGCCGGGCGGTACTACGACAGAACGGACGGCACCAGCCTGGGGCCCTGGGCAGACAACCCTGCCAGTCCAGGAACCGCCGCCACGGAAAAAGCCGCTGCATGCCGCAAGAGCTTTACCGTTTTGATGACAGATGGTTACTGGAACAGTGATGCCGCCACTACCACGGGCATCCTGAACGTTAACGTAGACGGCAGCGCCTCCTCTCCGTACAAGGATGGCTATTCCAACACGCTGGCAGACATTGCCTATTATTACTGGAACAAAAAACTCGTACCGAACACGATCCCCAGCATGGTTCACAAGATCCCGGCTCCCGACGCGCCGGGCAAGTTCCGGAACAGCGCCGAACATCAGCACATGACGACTTTCACCATCGGCCTGGGGGTGGCAGGCTCTGTCGACAAGAACAAGGCTTTCAGGGCAATCTATGATCCTTCGGTTGGAACCATTACCTGGCCTGACCCCATTGCCGATACTGCAACCTTCGAGAAAATCGACGATCTGCTGCACGCCGCCGTGAATGGTCATGGGGACTTTTTCTCGGCTACCAACCCCGATGAATTCGTTCAGGGCATGTCATCCATCATCAATTTCGTCAACAGCTCGCAAAAGGCTTCCTCCGGAAACGTAGACGCCAATACGACTCAGATCACGCCGCTCGCGATCGATGCCTATATCTACAAAACGCACTACAACCCTGAGGACTGGAGAGGGGAACTCATCGCCCAGGAAGTCCATGCAACAACCGGGCTTGGAGCGGAAGTCTGGCTTGCCTCGGAAAAGATGCCTCCACCCGTAGCGCGGAAAATTTTCACCCGCAGTAACAACAACGGCGTCCCCTTCATGTGGAACAGCCTGGACAGCACGCTTCAGAACGCCTTGAAAGGGCTGGATCAGTTGCTCAATGGTCAGAATGTCCTGGAATATGCCCGGGGAAGCAGTGCGAATGAAGGATCGAATCCCGGTCAGTTCCGCCCCCGTTACCGCGCCGCGCCAACCCTTGCCCCGCTTGGCCCAAGCCCGCACAACTCGCCGGGTTTTGCCAAGTATGAATCGGGTAGTACGATTTTTCTGGGCGCCAATGACGGTATGCTGCATGCCTTTGACGCGGCTACCGGCGAGGAACAGTTCGCCTACATTCCATCGGCGCTGATCACGAGACTGGCCGAACTCACCAATGGACACAACTTCTATGTAGATGGCGAAATCCTGGTAACAACACCGACCCAGACGCCGGGGAGGAACCTTCTGGTCGGCGCGCTTGGACGCGGCGGCAAGGGGCTATATGGTCTCGATGTGAGCAATCCGGCAGGTTTTCAGCCAGATAATGTCAAATGGGAATTCAATAGTTCCCAGAACTGCCCCGACCCCAATCCCAACTCGGCCTGGCTGGGTAACGTCATTGGCGCGCTCGCTTATGCCAAGGTCGACGGAAAACCCAGCGCCGTCTTCGGTAACGGTTACAACAGTTGCAGCAACAAGGCCGCCTTGGGCGTCGTTGATATAGAAACCGGCAGCACGGCTTTCATTGCAGCATCGGACGAGACGGGTAACGGTCTCGCGCCCCCACACATCCGGACAGATTCCGAGACCGGCAAGATATCGGCCTATGCTGGCGACCTGCGCGGCAACATGTGGAAATTCGATTCGGTTTCGTTCTCCAGCACGCTCACGTCCAAAAGCAAACTGTTCGGCTCGGGCACGAGTCAGCCGATCACTGCCCGCCCTGTGACAGCAGCGCTCAATCTCACCTCCGAGATCAACAAGGTTTTCGTCCATTTCGGAACGGGACGCTATCTCAGCGTCTCTGACAGAAGCGATACGTCACAGCAAAACATATACGGTCTGGTAGACGCAGATGGTTCCCTTATCACTATCGGGAATCTGAAAAAACGCGAATTCGACACTGCGGGTTCCGTGACTGACGAGAATGGCGCTTCGTTGGTTACAGTAAAGAGCATCCTGCCTCTGACAGGCACACCTCCCGACATGGGCACTTGGAAAGGCTGGTATATTCCTCTGGTCGAGGCGGGAGAGCGGGTCGTGAGCTCACCGATCATCATTCAAACCGGGCAGGGAGATGTCGCAATATTTACCACCATCATTCCCTCCCTCGGCAACGACTCCTGCAGTTCGAGAGGCACCGGCTGGCTTTATGCCGTCAATGCTCAAACCGGCAGCGCGCTGGATTTCGTCTTTCTCGACCTCAATGGAGACGGGAATTTTGATGAAAAAGACACTGATCAGAATCAAGGGAAAATCCCCTCGGCCATCAAGATTGGCGACCTGCTCGGCGGCATGCCTGGACAGGCCAAGATAATCAATGGACGATTGGTAACCTGTGGAATGAACACGGCAGACTGTATTGACATCGGAGTAAATCTGCGCCCGCCTCAGCCCCCTGAGCCCGACCCTGACGAGCCTCCTCCCGTAATCAAAAGAGGAGGCGGCCGGATTTCCTGGCGCGAGATCATCAACTAAGGACTGTTCATGAATATACAGAAGGGATTCACGCTGCTGGAGTTGATGATCGTCGTCGTGATCGTCGCGATCCTTGCCGCCGTTGCGATACCAAACTACCAGTCGCACACGATAAAAACCCGCCGGGTAGCGGCGGCGGCCTGCCTGCTGGAAATTTCACAGTTGTTAGAGCGTTCCTACACCGTCACCATGACCTACACGGGCTTTGTCTTGCCCCCCATGCCATGCAGCAATGATCTGGCGGGGTACTACAACTTTGGCGTGGCAACGACCGCGCGAACCTACACCCTCAGCGCAGCGCCTCAAGGCAACCAGAACGCCAAGGATCCCTACTCGTGCGGAACCCTCGCCATCGACCAGACCGGCCAGAAGAGCACCAGAGGAGAGGATGCCGACGATGGAAGCCCGACCCCCGGCGGAGACGTCAACACGTGCTGGAGATAAACCGGCTCACGAAAGGAACCCCTTCCAGCCCCATTGTCGCCATCTTTCGCCGCAGGAACGCAATCTGCGTTTGTAGCGGCAGTGACTTGGGGCAGACGTCCTGGCAGGCGAGCAACGACATGCAGCCGAACACGCCCGTATCGTCGCCGATCAGCTCGTAAAAATCGTCGTCCGTGCGGGTATCGCGCGGATCGAGGCGGAAACGCGCAATCTTGCCCATGCCGACCGCGCCGACGAAATCCTTTCGCATCTGCGCAGTTCCACAGGCGGCGACACAGCAGCCGCATTCGATGCAGCGGTCGAGTTCGTAGATCTGCTCGGCGAGATCGGGATCCATGCGCTCTTCGATGCGGTGGAGATCGATCTCCTTCTCCTGCGCGTGCACCCAGGTTTGCAGGCGCTCGCTCATGCCGCGCATCCATTTGCCGGTATTCACCGACAGATCGCCGATCAGCTCGAAAAACGGCAGCGGCGCAAGCGTGGTCTCGTCGGGCAGGTCGCGGGTCAGCGTGCGGCAGGCCAGTTGCGGGCGGCCATTGACCATGATTGCGGAACTGCCGCAGATTCCGGCGCGACAGACGAAATCGAATTGCAGGGTCGGATCCTGGTATTCGCGAATCTCGTTGAGAACGATGAAAAGCGTCATGCTCTCGGCTTCTTCGATCCGGTATTGCTGCATGCGCGGCGTCGAGGCGGGATCCTTCGGATCGTAGCGCAGGATGTTGAAAGTCAGGAGCCGATGGGGCTTGTGAGCGGTGTCGAGGTCAGTAGCGCTCATTGCGCATTCTCCAGCGGCTCATCGAGCCGTTCGTTACGACCCGCGAGCGAAGCGGGCAATTTATCGCCATAGGGCATGAGGGCTTGCTGGACGGCAAAGCGATCCTTGTCTTCCATCCGGGCGCGAATGCCATCCACTTCCTGCTGGCGGCGCAGCGTATCTGGATGGTCGATGTAGTCTTTCGCACCGTAACCACGCCAACCCGGCGGCAGTTCCATCTTCAGGACGTCGAGCGGTTCATATTCGAAACGCGGAAGCCTCGCCGTCTCATCCGGCCAGAAGGCCAGCGTGCGCTTGAGCCATTCCTGGTCGTTGCGCAGGGGAAAATCTTCGCGGAAATGCGCGCCCCGGCTTTCGGTACGCAGGTAAGCGCCGTGCGCGGTGGCAAGCGCCACCTTGAGCATGCGCTTGAGGCGGTAGGCCGCCACCAGTTCGGGATTGGCGCCGCGCGATTTGCCGGAGGCGCCGATTTGTGCGCTTCGCTCCAGCAGGCTCTGCAACTGCGCCACCCCGGCGAGCAGTTCGTCGCCCTGCCGGAAAATGCCGACGTGATCGGTCATGGCTTCCTGCATCTCGGAGGTGAGCTTGAATGCGTTTTCGCGCCCGTTGCCATCGAGGATTGCCGCGAGCCTTGCCTCTTCGCGCTGCACGAATTCGCGCGCGAGCGTGAGCGGGAACGGCGCGCTGTTTTCCGGCTTGTCGCAGAAATCGGCGATGAATTCGCCGACGATCATGCCCGCAACCACGGTTTCGGCCACGGAATTGCCGCCCAGCCGGTTGAAGCCGTGCAAATCCCAGCAGGCCGCCTCGCCCGCCGCAAACAGTCCCTTGAGCCAAGGCGACTGGCCGGTATGGTCGGTACGCACGCCGCCCATCGTGTAGTGCTGCGTCGGGCGCACGGGAATCCACTTCTCGGCCGGGTCGATGCCGAGAAAGTATTCGCAGATTTCCTTCACTTCACGCAGGTTCTGTTCGATGTGACGACGGCCCAACTGGGTGATGTCCAGCCACAGGTGAGGCCCGAAGCGCGAGTTCACGCCCTTGCCGCTGCGAATGTGCTCTTCCATGCGGCGGGAGACGACATCGCGCGAGGCGAGTTCCTTCTTTTCCGGCTCGTAATGCGGCATAAAACGCTCGCCATCCACGTCCCGCAACAGCCCGCCATCTCCCCGGCAGCCTTCGGTCACGAGAATGCCTGACGGAACGATGCCGGTAGGGTGAAACTGCACGGCCTCCATATTGCCCAGCGGCGCGACGCCGGTTTCCAGCGCCAGTCCGTGGCCCATGCCTTCGCAGATCACCGCGCTGGTCGTGGCGCTGTAGAGCCGCCCTGCCCCGCCCGCGGCAATCGCCGTGGCCTTGGCGAGATAGGCGGTCAGTTCCCCGGTGATGAGATCACGCACCACCGCACCGTAACAGCGTTCTCCATCATGAATCAGCGCCAGGGCCTCGGTACGCTCATGCACCTCGACGCCGTGGCAGATGGCCTGATTACTGGTGGTGTACAACATGGCATGCCCGGTTCCGTCCGCCGCGTAGCAGGTGCGCCATTTCTTGGTCCCGCCGAAGTCGCGCTGCGCAATCAGCCCATGCGCCTCCATGCGCTCGGTGAGGGTAACTTTCTGTTCATTGATGATGGCTTCCCAATCACCGCTACGCACCCGGCTCCAGGGCGTCCCCCAGGCCGCGAGTTCGCGTACCGCCTTGGGCGCGGTGTTGACGAACATGCGCGCGACGATCTGATCCGCGCCCCAGTCGCTGCCGCGCACCGTATCCTCGAAATGGATGTCCTCGGTGTCGCCAATGCCTTTGAAAACGTTACCAAGCGAAGCCTGCATGCCGCCCTGGGCGGCGGCGGAGTGTGAGCGCTTTGGCGGAACAAGCGAGAGCACGATGGATTCGTGCCCGCGCTTCCTGGCCGCAATGGCAATCCGCAACCCGGCCAGCCCGCCGCCAATCACCAGCACATCGGTCATGACCGTTTTCATTGTCCGCCTCCCTGATTCCGATGCGCGCTGCCCTCCTTCTCCACGGCCCAGCTCGGCGTATAAGGTTCGCCCACCTTCGTGCGGTGTTCAAAGCCGATCTTCATGTATGCGGCCAGCGTCACCAGTCCCAATACCAGGAAAAACCCGGTCAGCGCCCATTTCGCTTTCCTCAGGCTCTCACGGGACGCATTCGGCCAGCCCCACTTGACCATCAGCCGATACAGACCGATTCCCCCGTGCAGTTCCACTGCCAGCAGCAGAGCAAGATAGAACGGCCACAAGCCGTCACTCCACATGCGGTCGGCCGAAAGATAAGGATTGATGTCCTGCGGCCAGACGAACATCTGGTAAAGATGTGCCGAGGCGAGGAAAAACATCAGGAATCCGGTATAGACCTGCCATATCCACAAGGTGGAATCCCCATGGCGCATCTGTTTGGTGTGCGCACGGATGGTGCGCCACTGCTGGTAGCTGATCGGAAACTTGCGCACTGCCAGGAGCGCATGCACAACGATCATCAGCAACACGAAACCGACGACGCAGGACACCAGCCACGGGTAAGCCTTGCCGCCAAAGAAGAAATAACCCTCGAAGAACTTGGCGATCGTCCACATGGCATCCTTGCCCAGAAGGATGGAAGAGACGAAAAACATGTGCAGCCACATGAAGAGCGCAAGAAAAAGGCCGGTACCGCTCTGTAGCAAATCGAGCCGCGCCGGCCATCGGTTTTTCCGGGACTTATCGGCCAGTCCCGCCTGAATGAGGATAGTTTCGTCGATCACTGTCAGCCTCGAGGGACAATAATGCAGCGGCGCATGATACCTACTTTCCGGGCAAACGACCGCCTCTCTAGGGAAAGCACTTACAAGGGAATCCACCTACCGGAAAACAGGCGAAACTCTAATCTGGATCATTTATGCGCGGAGAAAAACGTGTCACGGAGGGGCTTGCGTCTGTGCGCTTCGGCGCGGCGATGAGTCACAGACTGGCTGTTGGGTGTCGGATTTTTTTACATGCTGCATTGCAGGCTGACATTCGGTGGAAAAATCTTTTTGTATATTCATGATGTTACATCAATGCGCACAGTATGGCGTGGTTTTTGCTTGCGTTGTTACGTCTAGTGTGCAGTTCATTTCAAAGGGGAGATCATCATGTTGTTTCGCACAAAAATGGTTGCGGCGTTTGCTGCTAGCTTTATCGTTTCTACCAGCGCCTTTGCGGCTGCGGTCATACCGCTTGGAAATACGCTTCCGAGATGCGACGATTGCTTTGTTGGCCCGGTTAATATCGGATTCGATATTAACTTTTTTGGCAACGACTATTCACAGTTGTATGTCAATAACAACGGGAGCATCTCTTTCAATCAGTGGCTTTATACCTGGACATTCAGCGGCCTTTCATACTCAGCAAACACAGTTATTGCCCCGTTTTTCGGCGATGTAAACACCAGCTACTATGGAAACCCGGTGACTTACGGGAACTTGATCTACGACAGCCATCAGGCTTTTGCCGTGAACTGGGTTGATGTTGCTCCTTATGGCTCCGGGATCACGACCGGTACGTCCGCGAGTCGAAACAGCTTTCAGGTAATACTTGTTGAGCGGTCTGATGTTGGGACGGGCGATTTCGACATCGTCTTCAATTTCGACTCCATTCAATGGCAGAACTTAAACAGTAATGGCGGTTCCTTCTTTGGCTATGGCGCAAACGGTGACTACTTTGGATATACGACGAGTAACAATCAGTTGCTAACGCTTAATGGCAACCAGTTGCCGTATAACAGTATCAACTCGGATGTCGCTGGGCGCTATGTCTTTGAAGTACGCAACGGAGTAGTGACCAATCCGCTTCCCTTTTTAACGGCGGCTGTCGTTCCCGAACCCGAAACCTGGGCCATGCTGCTGGCCGGTTTGGGGGTAGTAACGAGAGTCGCTCGCCGCCGGGCAAAAACGACTGTGTAGCTCAAAGCCCGTCCTCTGGAGTCAAAAATGCCGCCCGGCTTGAACCGGGCGGCATTTTTTTACTTTCCCGGCGCTGCCCCTCAGTACCACACCGTCCCGTCGCTATGCACGCCCCCCGCATGCAGCACTGCCGCGTCCACCACCGCCAGCGCGGTGATGTTCACCAGCCGCCGCACGGTGGCCGACGGGGTGACGACGTGCACGGGCTTGGCCGCGCCAAGCAGGATCGGGCCGACTGTGACGCCGTCGCAATTGGCAATCTTCAACAGATTGAACGAAATGTTGGCCGCGTCCAGATTGGGCATCACCAGCAGATTGGCTTCGCCCTTGAGAACTGAATCGGGATGCTGCGCGGCGCGAATCTCGGGAGACAGCGCCACGTCGGCGCGCATTTCTCCGTCGCAGTCGAGCGTGGGCGCAGTGCGGCGCAGAATCTCGCTGGCCTCGCGCATCTTGGCGGCCGAGGCCGAATGCGAACTGCCAAAGTTGGAATGCGACAGCAACGCCACCTTCGGCTCCATGCCGAAGCTGCGCAGTTCAGAGGCCGCCATCCGCGCAATCTCGGCCACGCCTTCGGCGTCCGGGTTCTCATTGACGTGGGTGTCGGCAATCGCCAGCACATGACGGGGCAACATGAGCAAGTCCATTGCCGCGAATTGGCGGGCATCCGGCTTGAGGCCGATGACGTCGCGCACATGCTGGAGGTGATAGTCGTAAGAGCCAAATGTGCCGCACACGAGCGCGTTGGCATAGCCCTTGCGCAACAGCAGCGCGCCGAACAGCGTGGTGTCGCGGCGCACGCGCACCTTGGCCAGATCGGGCGTAACCCCGTCACGCGACATCAGGCTGTAATACTCGGACCACAGCTCGCGATAACGCGGATCCTGTTCCGGGTCGACCACGTCGACATCGCGTCCGGGCACGAGGTTGAGACCGATCTTTTTGATGCGCGCTTCGATCACGGAAGGACGACCGATCAACACGGGTCGGGCGAGCCCCTCGTCGATCACGACGCGCGCGGCATGGATGACGCGCTCATCTTCGCCCTCGGCGTAGAGTACGTGCTTGAGTTCGTTCGGAACCTTCTTGGCCGCCGTGAACACGGGCCGCATGACGATGCCGGACTGGTAGACGAAATCGTTCAGGGTAGCGGTATAGGCGCGCAGATCGCTGATCGGATGCCGGGCCACGCCCGAATCCATCGCTGCCTTGGCTACCGCCGGTGCAATCCGGGTGATCAGGCGCGGATCGAACGGCTTGGGAATGATGTAATCCGGCCCGAAGGTCAGTTCCTCGCCGCCATAGGCCAGGGCCACGACGTCGTTCTGCTCGGCCTGGGCCAGCTCGGCGATGGCCTTGACGCAGGCGAGTTTCATCTCGTCGTTGATGGTGGTCGCGCCTACGTCGAGCGCCCCCCGGAAGATGAAGGGGAAACAGAGAACGTTATTGACCTGATTGGGGTAGTCCGAACGGCCCGTGGCGATGACGCAATCCGGGCGGACGGCCTTGGCTTCCTCGGGCAGGATTTCGGGAACCGGGTTGGCAAGCGCGAAAATCAGCGGCCTGTCGGCCATCTTCGCCACCATGTCGGGCTTGAGCACGTCCGCCTTGGAAAGTCCGAGGAAGACGTCCGCGCCGACGATGGCATCTCCCAGGGTGCGCGCATCGGACGCTTGGGCGTAGCGCGCCTTGGTCGGCTCCATATCCTGCTCGCGGCCCTGATAGATCACGCCGCGCGAATCGCAGACAAAAACGTTTTCGCGCTTCAGGCCCAGTCCCACCATGAGATCGAGACAGGCAATCGCCGCCGCGCCCGCGCCCGAGCAGACAAGCTTGACCTTGTCGATTTCCTTGCCGACGATCTTCAGACCATTGATGAGTCCGGCCGCCGAGATGATCGCGGTTCCGTGCTGGTCGTCGTGGAAAACCGGAATCTTCATGCGCTCGCGCAGCTTCTGCTCGATGTAGAAGCATTCTGGCGCCTTGATGTCTTCCAGATTGATGCCGCCCAGCGTCGGTTCGAGCGAGGCGATGATGTCGATCAGCTTATCGGGATCCTGCTCATTCAGCTCGATGTCGAATACGTCGATGCCCGCGAACTTCTTGAAGAGACAGCCCTTGCCTTCCATCACCGGCTTGGAAGCAAGCGGGCCGATATTCCCCAGACCAAGCACCGCCGTCCCGTTCGTGACGACCGCCACGAGATTGCCCCGGCTGGTAAATTCGCGTACCTGATCCGGGTCGGCGGCAATGGCCTCGCACGCCGCCGCAACCCCCGGCGAATAGGCCAGCGCAAGATCGCGCTGGTTGGTCAAGCTCTTGGTCGGTACAACCGAAATTTTCCCGCGTGTCGGAGTGCGATGATATTCAAGCGCCGCAGCGATGAAGTCCTGATCCATTTTCTTCCTCTAAAACCAGTGTCACGCCCCGATAACTTCATCTGCGGGCAAAGCCAAAGGAAGGTATTTTAGCCTCTCGGAAGATGATGCGCACAGGGTAACTTATCTGGGGTTTACCCTCGTTTGCGGTCTGTCGCACTCACATGCGGGAGGGCGAATGAAGCAGAAAAAATGAAAACGCAGACTTGCTTCGCCTTGCCCGGAGCCTCGTTATCGAAATCAAGGCTCGCCCCGTGTTCATTTTTACGCCAGGAACGCGCACAATGCTGCATGGCAATAAAATGAACAGGGGAGGAAGTGTCATGCGGCGCGTGGTATTCAATCAAAAAGGCGGAGTCGGAAAATCCACCATTGCCTGCAATCTGGCAGCGATCAGCGCCCAAAAAGGCAAGCGCACATTGGTGATCGATCTCGACCCGCAGGGCAATTCCACCCAGTACCTGCTTGGCAGCAACGCCGCGCCCCCCGAAGCCACGCTCGCGGATTTCTTCGCGCAAAGCCTGACGTTCCAGTTCAGCCCCAAAAAAACGATTGATTTTGTCACCGCCTCGCCTTTCGAGCGCCTCTCGGTGCTACCCTCTCACCCGACTCTGGAAGAGTTGCAGGGCAAGCTGGAATCCCGCTACAAAATCTACAAGCTGCGCGAAGCGCTCGACGAGATCGCCGGAGACTTCGACCATATCTTCATCGACACGCCGCCCGCGCTCAATTTCTTCACGCGCTCGGCCCTGATTGCCGCCGATGCCTGCCTGATTCCCTTCGATTGCGACGAGTTTTCACGTAACGCGCTCTACGCGCTGCTTGCCAACGCCGAGGAAATCCGCGCCGATCACAACCACGGGCTGAAGGTGGAAGGCATCGTGGTCAATCAGTATCAGCCCAGGGCGAACCTGCCGCAAAAGGTCGTACAGGAATTGATCGACGAAGGCTTGCCGGTGCTGCAACCGTATCTGTCGGCTTCAGTGAAGATCAAGGAATCGCATGAACGCGCAGCCCCGATGATTCACCTCGATCCCCGGCACAAGCTGACGCAGGAATTCGTCAGCTTGTATGAAAACCTTGGGGCGAAGAAGAAAAAGGGCAAGTAGGCCCGCTCCCAAGGTGTAGGATGAAATGAGCGCCCCCTCAAGGGTGAGCATTTGCGGCCATTATGGACCCCGGAGAGTATGCGGTTTGAGATTTTGATCTCATGCCGAAACACGCGCATAACCGATCAACGTTTTCTATCCGCATCATGGCGCACGGGCGGCAGTTGCTTGAGCAACTCCGGTAGCCATTCTTGTACCGTCTCCCACACCACATCGAGGTCGATGTCGAAATAACCGTGGGCCATGCGGTTGCGCATGCCGCGCATGTTGCGCCACGGCACTTCAGGATGCGCCTGGATGAACTCGGTGTAGCCGTCCATCGCCTTCGTAGCAGCCTCGCCGATGATGATGAGGCTCATGATGACGGCTTGCTGGGTACGCTTGTCCTCAAGGAAGTCTTCCTTGCCCAAACCTTCCACGAAACTGCATGCATCGGTCGCGGCCTGCTGTATGTGATCGAGGTAATCAGGCAGGCGGTCCTCGCTCATACCGGCTGCGCCTCCGCGAGCACCTTGGCCCGGAGCTTCGGTGGCAAATCGCCGGGTGTCAGCAAATCAACGTCAACGCCGAGCAGCGATTTCAGTTCTTCTTGCAGGCCGCCCAAGTCCAATAACGTTGCGCCGGGCAGCGCATCGACCAACAGATCGATGTCGCTGCCGTCCTGGTCGGTGCCATACAGCACCGAACCGAAGACGCGCGGATTTGCCGTGCGAAAGCGACCTACCGCTTCACGCACTGCACTTCGCTTCATGTCGAGCACAACGGATGGTCGCATGGTCATCCTTTTTTATTGAAACTCGTCGAGATGCTAGGCGATTGAGAATAGAACTTCAAGGATCATTCTCGAGAATCTCAAAGCATTGATTTTTCCGGGAATAACCACCCTACCCCAGCATATCTCCGTCCACTACCTGCACAAGTTTCGCGCTGTCCTGACCAGGTTCGGTCTGCATCCACCAGAGCGCGCTCTTGCGGAAGGCGCTGGGATGGGAAGCGCCAGCGAGCAGGCGGACGGCAAGCGCGCCGATCAGGGGTTGATGGCCGACGATGAGCGTGGGCTGGGCGATGTTCGGCCAGCCGAGAAGGGTCAATATTGCTTCAGGCGAAGTGCTCTCATAAAGCGGCAGACAAAACTGAAAGGCGCTTTCGTCATCGTTGAGATGAGCGACCGTCTGCCGCGTGCGGGTCGCCGGACTCACCAGGAGACGCAAATCGGCGGGCGCCCGCTTCCTGAGCCAGGCCGCCACCTTACTGGCCTGCTGGTGCCCGTGCGGGGAGAGTTCGCGTTCGAAGTCGGGCACACCCGGCAGCGCGTCGGCGTGCCGCCATAGAAAAAGTTCCATCTGATTCATCCTCCGTTGCGCAATCTGTCGCCCAATCCGCTGAAGCGCTCGCTGCGCATCACGCATCCCGCCTCGAAAACCGCCGCGCTGCCCGCAATCGTCACGCGGCGAGCGGCGCGTGTGACCGCAGTGTAAAGAAGTTCTCGGCACATTACACGCATGGGCCGGGCGGGTAAAAGAAACAGAACTTCGGAAAATTCGGAACCCTGGCTCTTGTGGACGGTCAGCGCAAAGGCGGTGTCATGCTTGGGCAGGCGGCGTGGGGCAATGGCGCGAATGCCGCCATCGGGCGTAGGAAAAACGACCGCGCCGTCGGGCAGGCACAGGCCGATATCTCCGTTGAAAAGCCGGGTCACGGGGTCGTTTTCCAGCACGATGACCGGACGCCCCGCCCAGAACGGTCCCGTGGCAGGATCGATGCCAAGGACGGCACGGGCATGGCGCTCCAGATGGTCGTTCGCTGCTGCCAATCCGCGCGGCCCCTGCCGCACGGCCACGAGGACGCGGAAACGCTCGAAGGCGGCAAAGATTCTGGCTGCACGGGTTTCCAGCGGTTCATTGGCGATGTGTTCCCGGAGCGCGGAAAAATAGGCGGCATAGCCCTCCTCCATTGCCGTCAACACGGCAGCGGAAGGAGATGCATCAGGTGAAGTATCGACGTCCTCGATCCAGGATACGGCGGGATCGGTCTGCACCTTCAGCCAGGCGAGCGCTGCCGCGCCCTCGCCTGCGTTGATTTCCCGCGCCAGACGGCCAATGCCGGAATCGGCGCGAAAGCGGTGACTGTCGAGAAGCCAGACGACGCTATCGGGTAGCGCCGCCTCGCTTCCAGCCCCTTGCAACAGGACTTCTTCCGGCACATCGGTGAGCTTCGCCAGCCGTGCAGCTTCATCCGCACTAAAACGCCAGCCGGAGGAAAGATCGGCGAATACCGCACCCGCTTCGACGGCGGCGAGTTGATCCTTGTCACCGAGCAGCACCAGCCGGGCGTGCGGAGGCAAGGCGTCGAGAAGGCTGGCGGCCAGGGCAAGGTCGAGCATGGAAGCTTCGTCGACGACGAGCAGGTCGAGCGCAAGCGGATTGCCCGCGTGATGCCGGAAGCGCCCCGGCGTGCTGCCCGCGCCGAGCAGCCGATGGAGGGTGTGGGCATCAGAGGGTAGCCGCGCGCGGACGGCTTCCGGTAAGTCGCGCGCGCGCGCAGTCAGCGCCTCGCGCAATCTGGCGGCGGCTTTGCCGGTAGGCGCGGCAAGCGCAATGCGCAAATCCGGTTCGAGTTGGATCAGGCAGGCGATGAGAGCGGCCACGGTCGTGGTTTTGCCCGTGCCGGGACCACCGCTGATGAGGGTCAACCTCCTGGTGAGAGCAAGCGCGACAGCCACTTTTTGCCAGTCTACGCCTTCGCGCGGGGTGAAGACGGCGTCGAGTGCGGTGCGGGCGCGTTCGAGCGTTGTTTGCCCCCACCCTAACCCGTCCAGGGTTGGCTTTGCACAGCCAACCCGCTCGGGCAGCGCAGAGCAGTGCTCTGCGAAACCCTGCCCTCGCCCCCCGCAAGCGGGGGAGGGAATATCTTCGGGGGAGGGAATATCTTCTAGCGGCGGTTCAGAGAAACTCTCCTTCCCCCGCTTGCGGGGGAAGGCTGGGATGGGGGCGGACAAGGCATTCAACGCGCGGGACAGACGGCATTCAAGATCGAAGAAAGCGCGCAGGTACAGTCGCCCATTGTCAATAATGAGAGGAAAAGCCGTAGCAGCCAGAACGTAAGCCGGCGTTTTTCCGGCTTCGACCGCCATGCCGCTGGCGAGCAGGACGCGCGATGCCTGATCGGCGCTTATGCCCGTGAGCGCGGAAAGCGGCAGACAGACGTGTCCGTCGCACGCCGCCAGGGTCAATTCCCGCGTCACATGCGCAAGATGTGCAGCATCGTCGGAATGAGCCGTGCCCAATCGCTCTCCCCAACGCCCGAGTTGAGCGGCAAGCCCTTCGGCAAGTCCTTCGCGGGCGGCGCGCGCGGGGGAAACGGACAACAGCAGACTCGACAGATCGCTCATCGTCTTTTTCCAGTTTCAGAACGGCGCCCTGCCAGCAAGGCGTCGAGCGACTCGATGACCGCCTTCGGCGCACAGTGGCGGAAAACGCCGGTGGGTGCGCCCCCTGCCCGCCGCCGCACGCCGCGCACGAAAAGGTAGAGCACGCCGCCAATGTGCCGCGCGTAGTCGTAATCCGGCAGGGTATGGCGCAGATGCCGGGAGAGAGCCACGGTGTAGAGCAGGTGCTGAAGATGGTAGCCGTGTTGATTCATTGCCGCTTCCAGCGCCGCCGGAGCGTAGGCGGACGGTGTGTCGCCGAGATGGTTGGTTTTCCAGTCGAGTATCCAGTAGCGCCCCGCATGCTCGAACACGAGGTCGATGTAGCCTCTGAGGTAGCCGGTGAGATCGCGGGCGGCGAGCCGTGGCCCGCCGTAGCCGTGGGCGGAAAGCCAGTCGTTGAGCTTGTCGACTTCCAGTCGGGGCGACGGCAGATAAAAACCGAATTCGGACAGCCGCCGCGACAGCGGCACCGTTTCCAGCCGCAAGGCGGCGTCCTCGTCACCGAGGAGCGGCGTGGCAAGCACATCGGCCAGCATGTTGGAAAGCATGCGAGACAATGGGGCAGCATCTGCCGCGCGTAACGGGTGAGCCGCGAGCGCCCTGGCAATGGCGGCGGGCTGTGTTTCAGGCCGGGTGAAGTCGATGGATTCGAGGATGGCGTGCACGCAATCGCCGGCTGACGCGCCGCGCGGGAAGCGCAGGATGTCGTCTTCCGGCACGGTACGGGGCCCCTCTTCCGGCGCGTCGACCGACTCGGTGGCAAGCCGCTCGATACGCGCGTCGTGATCCCGCGCCGCGTCTTCGTGGGTTGCGCCGGAGATGAGCGAACTGTAGCTGCCCATCCGCCAGCCTCCGGACACGACAGGCGGGGGCGGCGCGGAGAACGTGGGTTTTTCTTCTTCCCAGGCCAGCGTTTCACCTTCGCCGGAGGGTAGATCTTCCAACGCAATCGCGCCTTCGCTGTCATGGGCAAATGAACGCCAAAGCGAGTCGATCTCATCCGGTGCGATGTCCGATTTGCGCCATTCTCCCGCGTCCTGCCCGGCTCCAGCCAGCATCCAGTTGAGCAGGCTGCGCGTACTCTCTTTCGTGCTCACGCTCTTCCCTGCCGGCTTGCCGTAGCAACCGACCACGAGCACGCAACGATGAACGGCCCGCGTGAGCGCCACGTAAATGAGCCGCAGGGTTTCCGCGTCGCGCTCATCGTCAAGCCGTTCCTTGATAGCCTTGGCATCTTCCGGTGCATGCCGCCAGTCCGCGACCTGTCTGCCTGCTTCGTCGTGCCAGAGGCGCATCGGCCCGATTGGGCCCTTCGCTGGCTGCCCGTCGAACAGGAACGGGCAAAACACGATGCCGTATTGCAGTCCCTTGGCGCGATGGACGGTGACGATCTGCACCAGATTACGGTCGGATTCCAGCCGCAACAGGGCATCATCTCCGCCGCCGCTCTCGGCGCGCAAACGGGCGAAAGTCCGGAGCGCTCCGGCAGGCGTGTCTCTTCCAGCCTCGCGTTGCAGAAGTTCGGCCAGGTGCAGGAGGTTGGTCAGCCGCCGCTCGCCGTCTTCCAGGGCGAGAAGGCGCGCCGCGACTTGCGAGTCGGCCATCCAGCGCCACAGCATGAAGGCGAAACCGCGCCGTTGCCAATCCTCGTGCCAATCGTTGAAACACTCGAACTGCCGGACGAGTTCGTCATCGTCCTCCGCCAGCTTCGCCAGCGTGCTGGCATCCCGACCCATCAGCACGGTGGCGAGCGCAGTCTTGAGCAGGCGTTCGCGCGTGGGATCAGCAATCGCGGCCAGAACCTGTTCCAGCTCTTCGGCTTCAAAAGAAGCAAAAACGCTCTTCTGCGACAGTTCGACGCTGCCCACGCCCCTGTCCGCCAGCGCCGCCCGCATGAGGCTGCCCTGTTTGTGGCTGCGCACCAGTACTGCAAGATCGGCGGGGGCGAGCGCGCGTCCGTCGATCCTTATTTCTCCCCGCCTGCCCGCCGCGAGCAGACGGGCAATCTCCGCCGCGCTGGCCGCCGCCGCGCGGTCAATGGCCTCTTTTCGCAGCATCCGGTCGTCCTCGCACGGAATGCGCCACAGGCGCAAGGCAGCGCCAACACCGGAACAGTCTTCGAAAATCTGCGAAGGCTCCTGCGACTCCACGCGCCGGAAATCCAGCCCCTCTTTCATGAATACATGAGGATTGGCGCTGAATAGCCGATTGCAGGCCGCGACCAGTTTCGGAGTCGAGCGGCGGTTGACCCCGAGGGTGTACTGCGCATCGGCCAGTTTGCGTGCGCCGAGATAGGTATGCAGATCAGCCCCGCGAAAGCTGTAGATCGCCTGTTTGGGGTCGCCGACGAGAAAGAGGCTGCCGTGACGGTTTGCGTAGATGCTCTGGAAAATCGCCAGTTGCAACGGGTCGGTATCCTGAAATTCGTCGATCAGCGCTACCGGATAACGCGCGTGCAGCGCCGCCGCAAGCCAGGGGCGGCTATCCAGCGCCTCGTAGGCGTTCCACAGAATGTCGTCGTAGCCGATGCGGCGTTCGGCCTGTTTTCGCGCCCGCAATTCGTCCCCGGCGCGTTCGATGAAGCGGCGCAGGAACCGCCTGCGCGCCATCTCCAGCCCTGCGTCGAGTTGCGCGCGCGCATCGAGCAGGTTTTGCGCAGCCTCGAAGAAGGGATGCGCGGGCGGCGCATGCCCCTTGTTCGTCTTCTCGGCCAGCGTGGCAGCGCCGAAAAGGTGACGCTTGTCGTCCTGCCCGGCCTTGTAGCGCGCCTCGTTCATCGCCAGCCATTTCGCCCACTGCCCGGATGCGGTCTCGATGGATTTGGGGCTGTAGCTGTTCTTGTTCAACCCGCCCAACGCGTCGGCAATCGCCTGCCGGGGCGCTTCACCGCCATTCCAGAGGCGACAGGCTTCGTTGTAGGCTGCGGCAACTCTCTCGCAGGCGGCATGAAGCGAAGAGTCCTCATTTTCACCGCCCGCCGCCTCATCCCAACGACTCTCCGCCAGAGGACGCGCCCGCGCCTGCTTGAGCCACTCGGCCCAACGCTCGGGACTGTCGCCGCAGTCGAGCAGATAATCGGCCAACGCCGCATCGACGCCTGTCAGCTCGCGCCGCCAGAAATCCCGCGCCGCATCGAGGCGCAGGTCGCCGTCGTCTTCGCCGACTTCAAACGTCTGGGGCAAACCGGCGGAAAAGGACGCATCGGCAAGCGCACGCTGACAAAAACCGTGAATGGTAAAGATGGCGGCCTCATCGAACGCAGCCAGCGCCTCGCGCAGCCGCCGTTCCATTTCCTCTTCATCGACCCCGGCGGATCGCGCGGCGGCAAGCAGGGATGTGACGAAAGGGTCTTCTTCCAGCGCGCTGCCTTCTAGCGAGCGCAGAGCGCCAAGGATGCACGCCCGGATGCGGGCGGACAGTTCGGCGGTCGCCGCGCGGGTAAAGGTCACCACCAGCAGACGGCTGACCGGCAAATCCTTTTCCAGCAACTGGCGCAGGTAAAGCCCGCAGATGTTCCAGGTCTTGCCCGTGCCCGCCGAAGCCTCGATCAGCGCGATGCCATCGAGCGGACAGGCAAAAACGTCGAGTTCTTCCATGTGCGGTACGGAGCTTCCCACCCCTCTCAGCGTTCCCCGAAGTTCCCCATCGCCTCGCCCATTCTGACAGGTTTCCCCGGCATCCAGTCCGACGCAAAGCGCACGTCCGGGCGACCAAAGAGAGCCACGACGGTCGAACCGAGTCTGAAGCGCCCCATTTCCGCCCCTTGTGCCAGTTCGATGATGTTTTCGCCGCCGTCGTAATTCCAGAGGTTCATCGGGTGGCCGCGCGGAGGCGTCACCACGCCGTGCCAGACGGTTTCCACGCTACCGACGATCACCGCACCGACGAGCACGAGCGCAAACGGCCCCTGTTCCGACTCGAACAGGCATACCACCCGTTCGTTGCGGGCGAACAGGCCCGGTATTTCACGCGCCATCAGCGGATTGACCGAGAAAAGACTTCCGGGCACATGAATCATGCGGACGAGCCGCCCTTTGCTGGGCATGTGAATGCGGTGATAGTCGCGCGGACTGAGGTAGAGCGTGGCAAAACCGCCGTTCTCGAACTTCTTCGCCAGATCGATATCGCCGCCGAGCAACGCGCGGATCGAATAATGGTGTCCCTTGGCCTGGAAAATCTGCTCGCCCGCAATGACTCCGCACTCGCTGATTGCGCCATCGACCGGGCAAATGAGACCGGCTTCGGCAAGCGGACGCGCATCGGGGCGCAGCGCTCGGGTGAAAAAGTCGTTGAAATTCCCGTAGGCAAGCAAATTCGGTTCGGCCGCTTCGCTCATATCGACGCGATAACGGCGCGCGAATGCGGCGATGGCCGCCGATGTGACCGCCCCGCCCTTCCAGTTCGCAAACCAACCCGCCAGACGGTTCAACATCCGTTTGGGCAACAAGTACTGAAACAGAACGGCAAAAAACTCAGACATGAAATCGACTCCGAATTCCGAGAATGAAACAAAGCGGTGAATTATGCGTCACGATATGGTTCTTAACATGATGCGCGGTATTTGGTTTCATAATGCACGACGTTTCCGTTCAGAACACATGACCATGACCGAAATCCTTCTCGTCCTCACGACCCTGCCCGACAAGGCGAGCGCGGATACGCTGGCGTTGCGGCTCGTCGAGGAGCATCTTGCGGCGTGCGTCAATATCCTCGCGCCGTGCGGGTCGGTGTACCGCTGGCAGGGCGCGGTCGAAACGGCCAGCGAAATACCCTTGCTCATCAAGACCACGCGCGCCCGCTACCCGGCGCTCGAAGCGGCGATACAGGCCCTGCACCCTTACGATATCCCGGAACTTGTCGCACTGTCCGTCACCGCCGGGCTGCCCGCTTACCTTGACTGGGTAGCAGCTTCGGCTACGATACCAAACCCTGCCTGATTCTACGCCTGCCCATGCCTATTTTCCGACGACCGACGGCCTTCGCTTTCTTCTTCGTGTGCCTGCTGGCGCTTTGCGCGCCCCATGTGGAGGCTGGCGACCCGCTCCCCGCAGAAAAAGCCTTCGCCATGCGCGCGCGCGCGATCAGCCCCGATACCGTGGAAGTTCTTTTTGAGATCGCGCCCCGGTACTACCTGTTCGGTGAGCGTTTCGCGTTTGAGGCAACTCCAGTTGGAGTCACGCTTGGCCGCGCCGACCTTCCGCCCGGCGAACGCAAGATCGATCCCGTTTTCGGAGAAATCGAAATCTATCGCGATCAGTTGCGCATACGCTTGCCTGTCAGCGCACCGCCGGGGGCCGAACGTTTCACTCTGGCTGTGAAGAGCCAGGGCTGCTGGGAAGGCGGCATATGCTATCCGCCCATCGTGCAACGCGCCGAAATCGAGTTGCTCATGGGAAATGCCGGTGACAACGATGACGCAAGCGCAGCAGGAGACGGCGATGAAAGCGGACGGCTGGCCGGATTGCTCTCCTCTGCCAGCGCGCCGCTGGCGCTGGGCATTTTCTTCGGACTCGGTCTGTTGCTGGCATTTACGCCCTGCGTCTTCCCAATGATCCCGATTCTGTCCAGCATCATCATTGGCGCGGGCGCCACCACATCGCGTGCACGGGCGCTGGCGCTCTCGATCGCCTACGTGCTCGGCATGGCGCTGATCTATGCTTTGGCGGGCGTCATTGCCGGACTGGCCGGCTCTTCACTCTCGGCCACGCTGCAAACAACCTGGGTTCCAGTGGTTTTCGCCCTGCTGTTCGTGCTGCTGGCGCTGTCGATGTTCGGTTTCTTTGAATTACGGCTGCCGACGGCGCTGCAAAACCGTCTCACCAATGCCGCCAATCGCGAAAAAGGCGGCCATCTCGGCGGCGTGGCGCTGATGGGCGCAATCTCGGCGCTCATCGTCAGCCCCTGCGTCACGGCTCCCCTGGCGGGCGCGCTGCTGTATATCGCCACAACCGGCAACGCGGTATTCGGAGGGATGTCGCTCTTCACGCTCGCATTGGGTATGGGCGTGCCGCTCATCATCGTGGCGCTGGCGGCGCATTCGCTGCTGCCCAAGGCCGGGCCTTGGATGGAGGGAATCCAGCGAACGGGGGGCGTGTTGCTGCTGGCGGTAGCGCTATGGATTGCCTCGCCGTCGTTGCCGGGATTTGCAGTCATGCTCGGATGGGCAGCGCTCTTGCTGTTCTCGGGGGTATTCCTCTGTGCGCTCGATCCCCTGCCCGTCGATGCGAGAGGTTGGCGGCGGTTCTGGAAGGGCGCGGGCATCGTTTTGCTCATCAGCGGCGCGATCATCCTGGTGGGAGCATTTGCCGGCGCGCGCGACCCGCTCCAGCCGCTCGCCGTTTTTCACGCACGCACCGCGACGGCCAACCTTCCCGGTTTCGAGAATATCAACTCGGAAGCCGAACTCGATGCCCGATTGAAAACCGCCGACCGTCCGGTTCTTCTCGATTTTTACGCCGACTGGTGTAGCGCCTGCAAAGAGATGGAGCGCGACACCTTCAGCGATCCGGCAGTCGCCGCGCGGATGGCGAAGATGCTGCTGCTGCGGGTCGATGTCACTGCCAACAATGATTCACACAAGGCGCTACTCAAACGCTTTAGCCTCTACGGCCCGCCGGGCGTCGTGTTTTTCGGCGCGGACGGACAACTACGCGAGGATCTGCGCGTCGCGGGGTTCATGTCCGCCGACAAATTCTCCGCCTTGCTCGATCGCGCGTTCTAGCCGCTTTCAACTTATAATTATTGTTTTTCCCTTGCGCGGTATTCCTATGTTCTCAGGTATCGTGGCCGCAACCGGCCGTATCGAACAAATCGCCCCCCTGGGCGATGGCCTGCGTCTCACCGTGGACACCGGCAAGCTCGGCCTCGACGGCGTCTCGCTCGGCGACAGCATCGCTACCAGCGGCGTTTGCCTGACCGTGATCGAGATCGACGGCACCCGGGCAAAATTCGACGTTTCGCGCGAAACCCTCAACTGTTCGGTCGGGCTGGATCGCGTCGGCAGCGAAGTCAATCTCGAAAAGGCGCTCGCTTTGAACGGTCTCATTGGCGGCCACCTGGTCACGGGACACGTGGACGGCATCGGCGAAGTCATACGTTTTGAGCCTCTGGCCGAAAGCTTTGAACTGGAGCTGCGCGCGCCGGATGCCATTGCGGGCTACGTCGCGCGCAAGGGTTCTATCACCGTCAACGGCGTCAGCCTCACGGTCAATGAAGTTCGCGGCCGCAATTTTTCGATCAACCTGATCCCGCACACGATTACCGCCACCAACTTCAAGCATCTGAAAGCGGGTGACAGGGTCAACCTCGAAATCGACCTCATCGCCCGTTACGTCGAGCGCATGATGGCCTGGCGTGAAGAACTGGACGGGGGCGAATGCAGCTGAAAGCCCCCTCCCCAGCCCGCCCAAGGCTGGCTTTGCACAGCCAGCCCGCTCGGGCAGCGCAGAGCAGTGCTCTGCGAAACCCTGCCCTCGCCCCCCGCCTGCGGGGGAGAGAGTCGAGTATGTAGTCCCCATCGAGAACCCGAAAATGCGCGCACAAATCCATAACATTCCAGCGCAAGCTTCCGCGCACAAGAGCGCCCTGTCTCCGATTTCCGAGATCATCGACGAGATCAGGGCCGGGCGCATCGTCGTGCTCGTCGACGATGAAGAGCGCGAGAACGAAGGCGACCTGGTGATGGCCGCCGAATTCGT
>Ga0209737_10000419_pt1 | contig 36028 bp, 33 predicted proteins | sample TergutCu122P3_FD_187284 | JGI IMG/M metagenome (GOLD analysis project Ga0209737, IMG submission 187284) | Cubitermes ugandensis P3 segment gut microbial communities from Kakamega Forest, Kenya - Cu122 P3 (SPAdes) (version 2) | ecosystem: Host-associated > Arthropoda: Insects > Digestive system...
ATTTAAACTTGCTGCTTAATAATAAACGTAAATTACAGCAGAGCCTGGACGAGATATTGTTTTTACAAAAAAAGTCGGCCGAGCAAAAATTAAATTTGAAAACTGAAATTGCAAAAAACGAGCAGACAATTTTTGCTATAGTGTCCGAGGGAGAAAGCCTTAAAGAACAAAAAAACGAGATCGAAGAAAAATTTAAAAAATGTGACATTGACATAAATTACGACATTTTAAAATTAGTTGAAGATAAAAGACGGCAGGTGCAAAATTTAAAAAACTCTCTTATTTTACTGGAAGCAGAAAGTGAAATACTAAACGAAGCAAATATAAATATAAAAAATTTGGAAAAAGAAATTAAGAAGTTAAGTTTAGAAAATATAGATTTTGATAACGTCTTGGCGCATTATAAAAAACTTGAGGAGGATGTTGAGACGGCTCAAAAACAAAAAGGCGATTTAGACGGTCGGTTAAAAAGTTTTATTGTAAAAGAGGCGGAACTTAAAGTTTTAAATACCGATTATTCAAGCGTTAATATAAAATGCGAAATTGCCGATAAACTAAAAAAAGGTATCAAGAATAAAGCGTTGATGGATTTTGCGGTCAAAGAGTACTTTATTGATATTTGCGACGCCGCGTCGGAGAAACTGTCGTTTCTAAGCGACGGTAAATTTGAGCTTATTTTTGATAACGGCTTCTTTGTAAAGGATAATTTAAACGGCGGAAAACAAAGAGCTGTTTGCACATTGTCGGGAGGCGAAACATTTTTAGTTTCTTTATCGCTTGCGATATCTTTAAGCGAGGCCATTGTTTACATGTCTAATAAGCCGATAGAATTTTTCTTTCTTGACGAAGGTTTTGGAACCTTGGACGAAAACCTTATTGATACTGTAATGACCGCGCTTGAAAAACTAACTAAAACTCACTTCTCTATAGGGTTAATTTCTCATGTGCCGGAACTTAAATCGCGGATTGCAAATAAGCTTATGTTGGTTAAAACAAACGGCGCCACTAAAATTTTAGCTAATTTAGCATATTAAAGGTTGTCAAAATAAAATTTTCGGTTTATAATTTTAATATATTGATAAAAGAGGTAGTTTGATTTTGGATAGCAATTTAAAGTTTCCCTTTTCAAAAATAGGAAATAGATTTTTAGATTATCCCATATATACGCCCGTAACATTGTGGCAGGATTTTGATTGCTCATCGCCTTTAAATGTAACCGAGATTAAAGAATATACAGAAAACGGCATTGTCTATAAGGAAGTGTATTTTTCAGGCAGGAACATTGAAGGGCGAAGTCCGCGTATTTACGGAGTTACCGCAAAAAAAGAGGGACAAGAAAATTTGCCGTTTATCTTTATTATAAACGATTTTAGTTTATCTGTAGACAAATCGTTTTTAAACTATTTTGCCAAAGCGGGTTTTTGCGCTTTTATGGTAGATATAGGCGGGGAAAATAATAACAAGGATTTAAAATACACAATTTATCCCGAGTCTGTATCTTATGCAAATTATAAAAACAGGCAAAAAGTCGGCGAGGTTTTAAAATCGGTAAAAGAAACTTGCTGGTACGAATGGACGGCAACTACAAGGTACGGAATTTCTTATTTAAAGTCGCTCGATGAAAACGCTTTGATAGGGGTTATAGGTATAAGGTCCGGTGGCAACATAGCGTGGATGCTGGCGGCTATTGACGATAGAATTGCGGCCAGTTGTTCGCTGTTTGCGGCAGGCTGGAAGATAAATCTGAGCGCCGATTTGACAGCTGACGCTCAAAAATGGCTTGCCGGAGTTTCCACCGAAACGTATGCTTTAAAAGTTAAAAAGCCGATAATGTTTTTATCCGCAAGTAACGATGCTTTTTGTCACATGGATAAAGCCTATGATACTTTAAACAGAGTCCCCGCGGATATTCCTCTTATCTTTTCCTTTTCGTCGAGATTAAAAGGCATTATGGGCCATAGAAATTCAAAAGATATCCTGTTGTTTTTTAATAAGTTTTTAAAGAATAAGGACATTAATTTGCCTAAGATTCCGAAACTGACGAGTAATGTGTCCGACGGGAAGTTAATTTTAAAGCTTGCGGCGGATACAAGCGAAGAGATTGAAGATGTGCACATTTATTATGCCGAGGGTGAAAGCAATCCCGAAATCAGAAACTGGAAGAACTTAAAGATAGAAAAAACTTTTGAAGGAGTTTTTCAGGGAGAATGTGATTTTTTTTCCGCAAAGGCCTTTTTATATTCCTTTTCCAAGGTAAGCTATAAAAACGGTTTTACGGTTTCATCGAATATGTTAAGCCTTAATTTAGAGAGTTTAAACTTGAGCGCCGTTAATAAAAGAAAGAGTCAGATTATTTACAATTCACAAATGGGGAAAGATACCTTTACTTGTTATTCCTTTAATGAAGATGCGGTAAACGCAAGTATGTTTTTAGAAACCCCCAATGTAAGAGTTGTTTTGGGCCCTATGGATATATATGGAATAACTGCATCGTATAAAGCTTTAGCATCATATAAAATTTCCGATCCATTCTACAGAGGAGACAAAGAAAAAATCTTTAAATTTGATGTTTACTCAAAAGAGGCGCAGGAATTAAAAGTTTGTTTTATCGAAAACATTCAGGGCGTTGAAGAAATATATTCCGCGACTGTAAGTTTAGTCGGCGGGCCGATTTGGCAGCCGGTGGAAATAAGAACCATTGACCTGAAAACAACCGGCGGCATTACGCTGAAAGATTGGCAGAAAGTTTCTATGTTTGCTTTTGAATCAAGTGTTTCCGGCGTTTTTAATAATATTTTATGGTTATAATAAAATGGTACAATAAATAAGTATATGAATAAAAAATTTTTTAACGCATCTGCAACGCATTTTGAAAAAATTTCCGACCCGACTAAAAGCATGAGGTCAGATTTAAGGTTTATATCGGTGCTATTAATTGTAATAATTGTAATAGTAGTTATTATACCCAGTTTTTTTTATGAAGTTGTGGGCGTAAAAATGAATTCCATGCTTCCCACTATTAATGACGGCGATAAGGTGGGGGTATGTAAAATAGGAAGGTTTACCTACAAGGATATAGTCGTTGTCTATAAGCCGGATATAAGCGAAAGCGATTATATAATTAAACGCGTAATGGCGTTAGAGGGCGACGAGATTTGGCTTGAGGAATATGAAGAAACGGGCATATATTATATTCATAGAATTAAAGCTGCGGACGGGAGAATAGAGATTTTAACAGACGAACCGTATATAAATGAACCGATGGGGCATATAACAAACGAGAAATTTTTCGTGAATAAAGGCTGTATTTTTGTTTTGGGAGACAACAGAAACCACAGTACCGACAGCTTTGATTTCGGAGAAGTACCAAAAAGCGCGGTTTTGGGAAAAGTGATTACAATTTTAACCAAATCAAACTTTGGCTTTAGCATCGGAAAATTTGAGTTATTTTGGTATAACACGAAAATTGTCGCTTTGTCGTAAATGCTTTAAATGAGTTTACAAATCAAAATAAAAATGTTACACTGTTAGTTAGTTTAATTAAATAGTTATTAAAGGAGGGGTTATGCCAAAAATTATCTTATCGACTGACAGTACGTGTGATTTGTCAAAAGAACTGATAAAAAAATATGATGTTAGAATTGTGCCGTTAACTATAATCTTAGGAGAGAACGATTATATTGACGGAAAAAATATCCAGCCGGACGATATATACGACTATGTGCAAAAAACGGGCATCTTACCGAAGACGGCTGCCGCAAGCGTCGATTCCTTTAAGGAGCATTTTACAAATTTAACAAAAAACGGCGATACGGTTTTACACGTTTCAATTTCGAACGCATTATCCGCGAGTTGGAACAATGCTACAATAGCCGCAAAACAGATAAAAAATGTGCATGTGGTAGACGGGTACCAGTTGTCTGCGGGAACGTCTCTTTTACTCTTAAAGGCTCACGACTTACTGAGTCAAGGTAAACAGTTAAAAGACGTTATAGCCGAACTTGAAATAATAAAATATAAGACTTCCACGTCTTTTGTGGTGAACAAACTTGAATATTTATATAAGGGCGGAAGGTGCAGCGGCCTTCAGCTTCTTGGCGCCAATCTGTTAAAAATTCATCCGATGGTTTCAATGCAGGAAAGTTTTTTAAAACCGCATAAAAAGTTCAGAGGCAATATGGATGTCGTGTTGTCAAATTATATAGATTTTTTAGCAGAAATATATCCCTCGTACGACGAAACAAGAGCCTTTGTTACTCATACGGTTATGGATTCCGATTTATTAGAATTAGCAAAGAAAAAAATAGGCGAGAATTTCAAATTCAAAGAAATTTTGCAGACAATGGCGGGAAGCACAATTACATGTCATTGCGGCAAGGGCACCATGGGGCTTTTATTTATAACCAAGAAAAATATTGTGCCGATTAGTAAATGACAGATGTTGCCCGCTTCTTAAATGACAGTAAAGTATTTACAAGTTAATGATTTATGATATAATTTAGTAACGAATTCCGATTAAGAACAATTTTTTTAATCGGAATTTTTTTATTCCTTGCGAAATATCAACAACCAAACCTGCTAATTTTGACGATAAAGACGCAGAGAACAACCAAAGCGATAGCCGTAAGGCTATACGAATGCGTAAAATTTGTTTGCAAATTTACGCCTTTGTTCTTACTTTTAAAACAGCTTACTAATTTTTGGGATAATATTGCTCAAAAAAGCGTTTGCTTTTTTTTAATATATAGGTCAGACAAACAACGTCGATTTTTGGCGTTGTTTGTTGTTTAGAGGTAAAAGAAGGAGGCGATTATAAAAATTTAATTTTTTATTCTCTAGGAATTATCGACAAAATAGCCGGGCTAATTTTGACGATAAAGATGCAGAGAACAACAAAAGCGATAGCCGTAAGGCTTACGAATGCGGAAAATTCGTAAGAATTTTCGCTTTTGTTCTATAAACAAAATAGCAAATTTATTAATTACCGCTAAAATGCGGTAAAAGGAGAATTATTAATGACAATTTTTGAAATTATTTTAAGGATAATTCAAGAGTACAGTCTTGCGGCTTTGGGGCTTGGCTTTATTGTTTGCGGACTGACGGCTATAATCAAGCGGTTTGTATTTAAAAGCGGTAGATTAAAGAAGTTTTTAACTTTCGTTCCGTTTGTTTTGGGAATTTTAATATACGCACTATTTTTACTTATTATAGGAAAAATGACGGAAATTTTACAATTAGAAACTTTGTACAGCGGCATTGCTTGCGGCGCCGTAGCAACGACTTACTATGTCGTCTACGAGCAGTTTATCCGCGGCAAAAAAACCGGTATGGAAATTTCCGATACAAAAGCGCTTGCCGTTATGGGAATTTTAAATAACATTTTAACGGCGGAATCTTTGGAAACTGTTTCAAACGATATCTATGAGATTTTAAATTCCGATAACGAAGAATTATGTAAATCAGAGCAAATTTTAAGTTTGATAAAATCAAATAAAAGAGATGATATTACCGAAAAAGAAATTAAACCGTTGGTTAAATTAATTTTAAAATTAATTTAAAAAAATGAAATTGCAAAGCCGCCAAGACTTTTTGGCGGCTTTGCGGTTTTGGCTAAAAATCTCCTTAAAAACAAGGAGAAATCCTTATTTTTCGGATATTTAAAATTAATTAGGTAAATTTCTTTTTTACTATTGACAAGCGTTGTTTTATCAATTATACTATAGTCCCCATAAATGGGAGAAATTATAGGAGAATGCTCGTAAATTAGACTGATTTTTAGATCCGTTTTTTTTAAAATATGAATTAAAACGAGTAAATTGCAAAACATAATGATACAAATGGAAAAGAAAGTTTTAAAAAGGTTAATAGTTTGGCCGCTTTTGATAGCGTTGTGCGCAACCATAATATTTTCGGGTATGTCCATGCCTGCTATTATTGCAAGCGCGGCGGCATCCGAATATAACGAGGTGAGCGAGTTATACGATTTAGGGTCTATCAGCGGTACAAGCCTTCCTAGCGGAGTGACCGAATTTGGCATCAGTTCCGCTGCCGGAATACAAAAATTTGCAAATCTTGTTAATAATTCAGGCATTAGCTTTGCGGGTAAAACGATATATTTAACAAATGATATAGATGATATGCTCGCTAAAGCAACAGCAGATGGAATAGGATATCAATTTGCAATCGGAACAAATACTCATCCGTTTAAGGGTGTTTTTGACGGCTGCGGCTTTACCGTTGGTTTGATTGATATTCGTGTATCGCTTGGTGATTATGGCGGATTTTTTGGCGTAACAAACGGGGCCATTATTAAAAATCTGGTCATTGGTAACGGTAAGGGATACGGAACAATTCAAAATGAGAATACATTCCCATACTTTGGCGCCATAGTTGGCAATGCAACGGATACGGTCATTATTAACAGCGTAAACAAAGCGGATATTACCAATTTAACGTCAGGCGGTAGCAATATCGCCGCGGGTATTGTAGCCTTTGGCGAGGGAAATACTATTATTAACTGTTTTAATTACGGGAAAATAGCTACCGATAATTCGGCGGGCATTGTTCCGTCGGATGTTGCAAAAGTAAGCCTTTGCATAAATTTAGGCACATTTGCCGACAAAATGGGCGGCACTTATACCGGTGCGGATATTGAGGATGATGAGGTAGATGTGTGGTCGGGCTGGACAAGTATGGTCGATTCGCAAAAAGAAACTAAAGTTACAGATTTTAACACCGATATTCATTTAAAGAGAAGTGAATTGCGCGAGGTCGAAGAAGAGCAAAGATTGTTTTTGTTCTACTGGGGATTTGACGCGGAAGATAATGATTATTTGGTATTATGCTTACCAAAAACCTACACTTATTACCTGATTCAAAAAGGCGTTATAGATGAAGCTGATGTTCAAAGCAAAGAAATACCGATGCCTTTACTTAAAGCTAATATTATGTCCGAGTTTTTATCAAAGAACGCGGCGGCGGTTTTTATAACTATTTGGTTTAGAGATACCTATGCTTATGTAACGGGCACGAGTGAATCTTCAATAACTGTAAGAGCCGATATTCAAGAGAAATATTTTGATATTCTAAAAAATTTAGAGGATGAGAGTGTTGACGACATTGAAAGTACGGCAGCGATCTTTTCTTTTGCTAAGGGAATAGAAGATTTTATAAAAAATGCTTGCGCAGAAATGGACGATATATTCTTTGAATGGGCAGGTGAGTACGAAGGTGAATTTGTAGACGCAATCAGAGAATTTGCGATTGGCATAATAACAAATTGGTTTAACGACTGCACCTCGTTTGTTGTCGGTGACGACGCCGCGGCTGTGACAGCGCGCGAAAAACTTCTTAAAGTATATGAGGAGCGAATTGCAGGGTTAGAAGATATTGAGTATTCCGATAGTAACGAACTGCTTATTAAAATAAGTGAATACATTAATATGTCGTTGAACTTACTGGACGATGAATATTACAATTGGGAACTGGGTGTCAGCAGGAGCGCTTTAAACGAGGCGTATAATAAAGCTTTAGAATGGGCCACGGGCGACAACAGAGAAAAGGTGAAAAAAATTAAAGCCGATGCGGAAAGTAAAATAGTTGAAGCCAAAGCGCTATTTGAACAGACTCAAGATTACGATGAAGAAAGAATTAACAGATGGATAGAGTATACAGGCACCGTTGATGATATCGTAACCGATGCCATAGCACAAATGAATGACCTTGAGTTGCAATGGAACAGATATAGAACCACAATAATTTGGTCAAGTGTTTCGGGTGGGATTTTATTAATAGCAGGCGCAGTTGTTATAGCATTGCTGGTTGCTATGAAAAAGAAAGATAAAAACTACAAAGCAATTATAGTTGAAATACAAGATGACAGAAAGAGTAAAAAGATTTGGCAAAAAGCCGACAGTATTACGCGTGAAAGTGAAGCAAGACGCGAAAAAGAAGAGCAAAGAGCGGAAGCTAATAGGTTAAAAGCCGAGCAAATCTTAAGAGAATACAGAGAGAAGATGGAAAAGGCGGAACAAGTCAATAGCGCGCAATCATCGTCGCAGGCGGAAATTCGTAATGAAAAATTAGAACAAATGGAACAGGCCCGCAGAGAAAAGCTAGAGCAAATGGCGGCGGCACATAGAGAAAAAGCGCTTGCCGCAAAAAAGAAGAAAAAGTAGTTTTCTTTATCTAAAAGATAAACCGTAATTTCAACAAAAAAGGATATGTTTATAAAAAACATATCCTTTTTATGTTTAAAAAGATAACTTGCCGGAGTCAAAAAGCTTTAGTAAAAAAGTCGCATTGTACGGCGAAGAATTTTAGCTGTTTAATAGGTTTTTCATTTTTTTGATTGCGGCGGTTAGCAGCGTTTTAAACTTTTGGCTATAGATATCTGCATTTGTTATTACTTCCTGATGACTTAAATTTGAGCTTTCGCTTGCGGCTTGGTTGGTGATAAAAGAAACTCCGCAAATTTTAAACCCGCAGTGCCTTGCCGCAATTGCTTCCATTACCGTGGACATTCCGACGGCGTCTGCGCCCAGCATTTTGCACATGCGAATTTCCGAGGGGGTTTCAAAAGACGGGCCGGTTAGTTGGATATATACGCCAGTTTTAAAATTAATATTATTTTCTTTTGCGCAAATTTCAAAAATTTTTATTAAATCTTTATCGTAAGTTTGAGACATGTCAAAAAAGCGCTCGCCAAGTTCCTCGATATTTTTACCGACTTGGGGGTTTGGCGCAAAATTCGAAATGTGGTCTTTTATGCCCATAAAAGTTCCGACCGGGAAACTGATTCCTCCGGCGGCGTTGGTCAGTATTAAAATTTTGGCGCCGAGTTGCCGCATAACACGAATTCCCAAGACGACTTTGTCGGGGCTGTAACCCTCATAATAGTGGAAACGCCCCTGCATCAGTACAAGCGGAATTTTGTCTATATATCCGAACACAAATTTGCCCGCGTGCCCTTTTACCGTGGATAGGGGAAAGTTTTCTATATCGGCATAATTTAGCGTATGTTTAACTTCTATTGTGTTTGCAAAATCGCTTAAGCCGGAACCTAACACAACCGCTATTTTAGGAGTAAAACTAACTTTTGATTGAATGAATTTTGTTATTTTTAATATTTCGGAATATTCCATAAAATTTTTCTCCTGCTTTAATATGATAACAAAATTATAGGTGTAAGTCAATTAAGGTGTTAAATTTAATAGATAAAAGAATTCTTTATAAATTGATAAATATTTCTGATAAACACCAATAAAAACGGACCTTTTAACCGTTATATATAGTGAAGGTGTAAACCTTTTCGTTTTGGTGGTGGGGGAAATAAATGGAGCCGAAAGGCAGACGGACGGGTGGAGTTATGTAGCCGCCCGTTTTGCTTTTTTGGTTTTGAATAAATAAATCTGATTATAAAAAATATTTTTTATTTTCACCAATAAAAACGGCTTATTTAACGTTATATATATGAGAGCTAAAAAAAGCTTTATATATGCTAGTGGGGGAAATAAATAGAGCCGAAAGGCAAACAAAAGCGGGTGAGGTTATACTTTGCCCGCCTTTGCTATATAGCGAAGGAACATTCATCGGCATATATGGGCTACGTGTGCCAAGTCGACTTAGGTCACGTACAAAAATGTACGTTCCCGTCGTCAACTTGACGCCTGTTGCCCATCTATGCCGCGACTGTTCCTTCGCTATTTTTTTTTGCATTATTGATATACGCTCGTTCGACTGCGACGCGTCTTCTTTCACAAAATAAACGTTTTTGATTTAAAATTTCATAAATTGAATACAATATAAGTACAACAATAAACATGAAAGGTTAGGCGCGTTATATACAGGTTACAGGCGGCAATTTGCCGACGGGAGCGTATCTTTTCATACGTGACCAAGGCAACCTTGGCGCACATGATGAGCGTTAAGAAAATGTGCCTTGAATGGCATATTTTTAGCGAAAAACTGTCTATAACGATGCATAACCTTTCATGTATGGAGGGTAATTTGAAGATAGTTCTAACCGGCGGAGGAACGGCGGGGCATGTTATGCCGCATTTGGCGCTAATGGATAGCTTAAAAACAAAATTTTCGAAAATTTATTTTATAGGCTCGCGCTTTGGGATAGAAAAGCAAATTATACAAAAAGCCAAAATTCCGTATTACGGAATTACAACGGTAAAGTATAGCAGGAACTTTACTTTTAAAAATTTGGCTATTCCGTTTAAGCTTTTAAAGGGAAAGAGCGAAGCTAAAAAAGTTTTAAAAAAATTGGCGCCCGATATAATCTTCAGTAAAGGCGGCTTTGTAAGCGTGCCGGTGGTGCTCGCGGCAAAAAGCTTAAAAATTCCGGTTGTGCTGCACGAGTCGGATTTTTCTATGGGCCTTGCTAATAAAATTTGCGCAAAATTTTGTAAAAAAGTTTTGACAACTTTTGAAAATACCGCAAAAACCGTAAAAGATAATAAAGGCGTATTTTGCGGCGCGCCGATTCGGCAAAAATTATATCAGGGAAGCAAAACAAAATGTAAAGAGCAGTTAAATATTAATTCAAATTTACCGGTTTTGCTTGTTATGGGCGGAAGCTCGGGCGCAAGGGCTATAAACGAAGTATTAAGGCAAAGCCTTGAAAATTTGAAAAACTATAATATTATACATATTGCAGGCAAAGGAAATTTAAACGCGAGTATTAAAAATACTAATTATTTTCAATTAGAATTTTGCGACAATATAGAGGATTTTTTTGCGGCTGCGGATTTAATTGTTAGTAGGGCCGGCTCTAACGCAATTTATGAGTTTTTAGCTTTAAAAAAGCCGGCGCTTTTAATTCCGCTGCCAAAAACCGCTTCAAGGGGCGACCAAATTCTAAACGCGCGTTATTTTTTCAAAAAGGGCTTTAGCTTGGTTTTAGAGCAGGAGAACTTGACCGTTCAAAGCTTAACGGAAGAAATCTCCAACCTTGAAAAACAAAAGCACGTGCTGATTTTTAATATGGAAAAAGCCGAGAATAAGGACGGGACAGAAAAAATATTTACAGAGCTTTTGAACATTTTAAATTTAAAGAAATAATTTTTTCTGTTTTCTTAAGAATCCGCCATTGTTTTTATATAGACAAAGTGGTATAATTATAACTATAAGTTCAACAAAACAGGAGAAAATTTTTATGAATAACAAAAGAGCGAAATCAACAAAGCAAATGTTCATTTTTATTTTTGTGATATCGTTTTTATTTGTTTTTATTGCAGGCACATTACAAAATTTATCAAAGCTTGCTTATGCGGAGGACGACCCTGTCGGCGGCACTGGAACGCTTAGCACGGCTTGGTACGACGACGCAATTGCGCAAAACGCCGGAGAAACCGAATTTACAGTCAGCACCGCCGACGATTTAGCGGGACTTTCTCAGCTTGTTAACGGCGGGAATAGTTTTGATGGGAAAACAATTTCTTTAATCAACAATATAAGCCTTTCCGTTTATACGGCTTGGACGCCGATAGGTACTGCCTCTGCAAGGTTTAAAGGCACATTTGACGGCGGATATCACGAGATAAGCAGCTTCACAATTTCTGTTGGGAATAGCTATAGAGGGCTTTTTGGTGTTATTGACGGAGGCACAGTAAAAAATACGGGTATTAAAGGCACTATAACAACACTATGGGTTTCCGACGGACACGTAGGCGGTATTGCGGGGCATCTTATTTCCGGAAGCATAATAAACAGTTATGCCGATGTTGTAATATCTACCGCAAGACCCGATTCCGGTTCAAAAAGTTACTATGGCGGTATTGCGGGAATGGTTGGTGTATACGGCGGCGCATCTGTTGCAAGCATATCCAATTGCTATTCAACCGGGTCAATTACCATTGCTCCGTTAGGTAACGGCGGCGGCGGAATTGCAGGATGGGTACATTCAAATAGCAGTGTTACAAATTGTTATTCAACAATGTCCATCACGTATAACCGTTTTGTCGGCGGTATAGCAGGTAGTAATGATGGTACAGTTACAAACTGCGCCGCTCTCAATCCTATGGTCAAAGCAACAGCTCAAGCTATAGATGACCCGCAGGATAGGCGTGTTGCCAGCACAAATGATCCTTCTCGTATATTTTCCAATAATTATGGACGTGTCGACATGCTTGACATTGACAATTCTCAAGCAAAATGGACAAAAAGGGGACTTGATGACTTAGACGGCGAGGATGTTACAATGACAACCGCCCAAACTGCGGCATTTTGGACAACAGAGGCTAATTGGGAGGGAGACGCTTGGGACGAGGATATTTGGGTGTTTGAAGACGGCAATTTGCCAAAACTTAAATCGCCTCAAATTGTAGTACCTCCAATAGTAAACGCTCAAACGCCGACGATAACGGCTCAGCCGCAAGGCCCTACAAGCCCAATACAAATGGGCGCCGATTTTCAGTTGGAAATTACGGCAAGCGTTAGTGACGGCGGAACATTGACTTATCAATGGTACAGAAGCGGAATTAGCGGGTATGAAAGTAGCATTTTAATCGCAGGCGCAATCTTGCGCACTTATAAACCCGATACATCCGAGGTATCCGAATATTGGTATTATTGTGTAGTTACAAATACAAACAACAGCGTTAACGGCGAAAAGGCCGCGTCAGTGTACAGCACAAGCGTTCAAGTTCAGGTTTACTTTAGTGATCCGGATAGTTTCCCTTGGGAAATTGTAGGGTCCGTTGGCGGGGTTGTACTTCTTGGCGGCGGATTTGCGGCTTATTGGTTTATATTCAGAAAGAAAAAAATATAAAATATAATTAACGAACTAATTTTTTTGTTTACTTAAAAATTTACTATTGTTTTGATATAGACAAAGTGGTATAATTATAATCACAAATTCAATAAAAGGAGAAATTGTTATGAATAACAAAAGAGAGAAATCAGCAAAGCAAATACTCACTTTTATTTTTGCGATATCGTTTTTATTTGTTTTTATCGCAGGTACATTACAAAATTTGTCAAGGTTAACCTATGCGGCGGACGACCCTGTCGGCGGCACGGGAACGTCGAGTACGGCTTGGTACGACGACGCAATTGCACTTGACGCAGGTTGCGCCGAATTTACAGTCAGCACCGCGGACGATTTAGCGGGGCTTTCTCAACTTGTTAACGGCGGAAATAGTTTCGATGGGAAAACAATTTCTTTAATCAATAATATAAGTCTTTCCGTTTATACGTCTTGGACGCCGATAGGTACTGACTCTGAAAGGTTTAAAGGTACATTTGACGGCGGCGGATACAAAATAACCGGCCTTACCTTTGACGATCCGGGTTACAGTTACGTTGGGCTGTTCGGCTGTGTTGACGGCGGCATGATAAAAAATTTAAGCGTTGACGTTGAGATAACCGCTCATTGGACTGAAATCGGCGGCATTGTCGGAATGGTCATAAACGAAGGCAAGATTTCAAACTGTAATGTCTCGGGCAAAATTACCACCCGCGGCAGCACCGTTGGCGGTATTGCGGGATATGTTTGCGGGTTCAGTATTGTGGAGGATTGTTTTAGTACCGTTGAATTAAAAAAAGAAATAAACGGAAGTTCTATAGGCGGTATTGCGGGGCAGGTTTATTTTGGAAATAAGATAAAAAACTGCGGTTTTGCGGGATCTATAACAATAGATGTTAACGGAGCGGATAACACATGCAGTTTTATTGGGGGCGTAGCGGGGTATGTAGGCCACATCAGCGAGGTTAAAGATTGCTATGCAATCTGCGATATTACGGTTACCACTACGGGAACAAATACTTGCAGCGAAATCGGCGGAGTTGCGGGAGTCTTGGAAACCGAAGCATTTATTAAAAACAGTTATTATAAGGGTAATATAATTGCCCATACAAGTGAAAAAGCAGGCGGTATTGCAGGATTTGTCAAAGGATATTCTTTAGTGTCGGGCTGCTACTCTTCGTGTAACGTCAGCGCTGAAAAGAATGCCGGAGGGATTGCGGGGGTGCTGGGTATAAATGAGTACGAGATAAGCTGGGGAGCCGTGCTTAATTGTTATGCAACAGGCAACGTAAGCGCAAGCATAGGCCAAGCCGGAGGTATCGCGGGAGTTATGTTTGATAGCAGCGAAATTAAATACTGTTATGCAACCGGCGTAATTAGTTCGCAAAGCGCAGTCGGCGGCATTGCCGGAATTGTTGAAGATAACGATTGTTCTGTAAGTAATTCGGTTGCGTTAAATTCGCATGTTTTAGGCGTCAGTTCTTTTGGGCGCATAGCGGGATTTTCAAACGGAACTCTTTTAAATAATTATGCTATTGACACAATGCAAGACGCTGACGGGCAAACAGACCAATGGGAAGGTATGGTGTCCGACGGGAAGAGCGGCGCAGATATAAGTTTGGGCGACGCGTTTAATGCGTCTTTTTGGGCAACCGGCTCAAACTGGGACGATGAGCCCTGGGACACTGATATATGGAGTATAAATAACGGCGGATTCCCAAAGCTTAAAAACATTGAATATAAATATCGTATTGAATTTAATGTGATTAACGGTAATGGGTTGCTTACTGCAAAAGTCGGCGGTGAAGAAATATCACCGGGTGATTTAATAGAGGAAGGCGAAACAATTACATTTACGGCATCGCCAAACGCAAACTACAAAGTTAAAGAATGGAAACTTGACGGCAATATAGTTAACGGTACTAATCCGACATATAGTTTTACGGTAGTACAGGACCGTACTGTTACGGTTGAGTTTGAAGCGGTTATTACAAACGCTCAAACGCCGACAATTACAATACAGCCGCAAGGCCCGGCAAAACCAATATCAATAGGCACCGATTTTCAGTTGGAAATCACGGCAAGTGTTACTGACGGCGGAACATTGACTTATCAATGGTACAGAAGCGGAAGTAACGGGTTTGACAGCGGCACATTAATCGCAGGCGCAACCGGGCGTTCTTATAAACCCGATACATCCGATGTGTCCGATTATTGGTATTATTGTGTGGTTACTAATACAAACAACAGCGTCAACGGCGAAAAGGCCGCATCAGAGCACAGCACAAGCGTTCAAGTTCAAGTTCAAGTTCGTGATGAAAGTAATCCGGATAGTTTCCCTTGGGAAATTGTAGTCCTCGTTGTCGTGGTTGTACTTTTAGGCGGCGGATTTGCGGCATATTGGTTTATATTCAGAAAGAAAAAAATATAAAATAATTTAAGCAGTACTTTTAAATAAATATAGCGGGGAATGCAAAAATGTGTTTCCCGCTTTTTCTTGTCAAAGTGTTTTTATTTTGATAGAATATATCTATGATACAAGAAAAAGAATTGAATTTAAGATTAAATAACTTTAAAGATTATTTAGACAAGAATTACAAATGGGACATAGCGTTAATTTTTTCTAAAGTTAACCAGTATTATTTTACCGGAACACTGCAGGAAGGCGTTTTGGCGGTTTTAAAAAGCGGCCAAAGCATTTATTTTGTAAGAAAAAGCCTTGAGCGCGCAAAATTAGAGACAAATTTTGATTGTAGGTTTATGACGTCTTTTTCCGATGTCGCAAAAACCTTGGGCGCAAACTTTGAAAACGTCTTATTAGAAAACGACGCTTTAACATATTCAAATTTTTGCAGGTTAAAAAAGTATATAGGTTTTAATAATTCGTTTGATGTAAGCGACGCGCTTTTAAAAGTCAGAGCTGTAAAAACAAATTTTGAAATAGAAATTATAAAAAAATGCGGCAAACTGCATGCGGAGTTTATGAATAAGGTTATACCTTCGCTTTTAAAAGAAGGGATATCCGAGCTTGACTTTGCCAATGAATTATATTATCAAATGATAAAGTGCGGGCATCACGGCGTTTCGCGTTTTAATATGTTTCAAATGGAAACGATAGGCGGACAATTTGCGTTTGCCGAAAATTCTTTATATCCCACAAACTTTGACGGGCCGGGAGGAACTAAAGGTATGTCGCCGGCCGTTCCGGTTTTGGGCGACAAAAACAGAAAATTAAAGCGCGGCGATTTGGTTTTTGTTGACATCGCTTTCGGGATTGACGGCTATCACACCGACAAAACACAAAGTTATTTTTTTGGTGCAAAACTAGACGAAGAAGTAAAGAAACATCATAACATGTGTATACAAATTCAAAAACAAATTGCGGCTTTATTAAAACCGGGCGCAAAATGTTTCGAAGTTTACGAGAAAGTGTTCGGTGGCATTTCGGCGGATTTTTTGCCGGGTTTTATGAATATAAAAGACGGACGTGCAAAATTTTTGGCGCACGGCGTCGGGCTTCATGTGGACGAACTGCCGATTATTGCTATGAGTGTAAAAGATGAATTAAAGGATAACATGGTAATTGCGGTCGAGCCTAAAAAAGCTATACCCGGTGTGGGGCTTGTCGGAAGCGAAGACACTTACATTGTAACAAAAGGCGGCGGGGAGATGATTACCGGCGGCGAGAGAGAAATTTTTTTAGTCTGAATACGTTGTATATAATTATATTTTAAATTTTATAACAAATTTTCAACCTTTTTAGGTAGTTTAGCGACTTATAAGTATAAGGAGATTTATTTTATTTTTAATTTTTATAAGGAGAGATTAAAATGACAGATTCAAATTTTAATTCGGAACCGGCAATTTTCAAAGAATTGCCTAAAGAACAACAAAAAGCGTTAAGGAAAGAATTTGACGCGACAACAAAAGCGGGTAGAAATTTAATTATTGTATCCGTTATATTTGCTTTAGCAATGCTTGCATTTGCTTTTGGCGGTATTTTTTCAGAAGATTGGATTATCTTTGGTTGTATTTTTCCGGCGTGCTTTTTTACGGTGTTTGTTGCAACGTATGAAGAAAAATTTAGTAAGTGGCTAAAGTCCGAGAAAAACATTATAATGAAGAAGAAAAAAGTAAAAACTTAAAAATTGCTCTTTCGTGTTAATGCCAAAAAGATGATTGCGTTTCTATTAATTTAGAAGCGCAATTTTTTTATATTTTTGTTAAAGTATTTGACAATAGTTCTATATAGTACTATAATGTGTATATGGTAAAATCAAAAGGCGGCTTTTATATTTCAAGAATCAAACAGGTACAGGACAGGGTTTTTTGCAAAATGCTGGAAAACGCCGGAATTGATATTTCAAGCGGACAGGGAAGAATACTTTATGTGTTGTGGCAAGAGAGCCCTTTAAGTATCGGGGAAATAGGAAAGCGCGCGAGTTTAGCAAAAACCACAATGACGGCAATGCTAAAAAGATTAGAAAGTAAGGGCATAGTGCTTCGAACTTTTGATAAATTAAACAAACGGCAGATAAACGTTTCATTAACGATAGAGGCGGAGCACATGAAAGAAAGATATCAAAAAGTTTCGGACGACATGACTCAAGTTTTTTATAAAGGGTTTTCGAACTTAGAGATAATTGAGTTTGAAAAAAAACTAGGGAAAATACTTAATAATTTAATTGTTAAAGAAGCCGAAGGCAATTAAATATATTGCCAAAATAAGAAAAACAATAAAAAGAGAAAAAAGAAGATGACAACAAAACAAAAAGCTGAAAAGCTCTATAAAAAAGTAAGGACATTTATAATAACGGTAGTAGGCGTCGACGGCTATCCGCTTACAAAAGCGGTGGTTCCGCCTAAATATAGAGAATCGCTTTGTGAGCTTTATTTTGGTACTAATACTCAATCAAAATTTACTACAGCGGTATCTAGTGGGGCTAAGGGAAATGTGTATTTTTTTAGTAAAGGGCTGCCATGGAAAGGGTGCTATCTTAAAGGTAATTTTGAGGTAGTGTCTGATATCAATGTCAAAAAAAGATTCTGGCAAGATAAATACAAAAATGCCTATCCGACAGAAAAGAACTATACCGACCCCGATTTTTGCCTTTTGAAATTTGTTCCAAAATCCGGCAGATTTTATTCGTGGTACAAAATTGAGAATTTTGATTTGTAGAAGGATAAAAAATGAATAAAGCTATAGAAATATTGAGCCGCGATTCGGTGATAAGAGAGCTTATAGAAAAATATGGAGAATTAACGCTTGAAAAAAACGATAATTATTTTGTCAACCTTTTAAGCGCTATAATAGGCCAGCAGCTGTCGGCTAAGGCGGCGGACACAATTTATAAAAGGGTGACGGCGCTTATGGGAAATATTATAAGCGCGGAAAGGGTTTTAAAAATACCGGATGAAAATTTGCGTCAGGCGGGAGTGTCGAGTAACAAAATTAAATACATAAAAAACCTTGCGCAAAGTGTAATTGATAAAACCTTGGACCTAAAGAACATACATAAATACGACAACGAAGAGGTTGTGCGACAATTGACGCAGATAAAAGGAATAGGGCGCTGGACAGCAGAAATGTTTTTAATTTTCAGTTTAGCGAGAGAAGATGTATTTTCGCATTCCGACGGCGGCCTAAACAGCGCGATAAATTCGCTTTACGGGAACGGCAAAATTTTGACTAAAGAGGAAATTATAAGTATTACTGAAAAATGGCAGCCCTACAAAAGTATAGCAAGCCTTTATTTATGGGAAAGTATAGACAATAAGTGAAAAGTGAAAGGTGAAAAGTTTTGGATTACACATTTGTAATTTGTGGCAGAGTATAGATAATAAAAAATAGTTAAGGAGAAGATATGACAAAAGAACAGTTAATAGAAGAATGTTTAAAAGCGGGCGAAAGTTATCTTTGTTATCCGTTTGACGCGACTACCGCTGTAATTAAGGTTCAAAAAAACGGCAAAATGTTTGCTTTTACGGACTATGCAAACGCCGGGAAGATTAAAAAAAGTTGCGGAGCCGAAACGCCGGTTGAAGACGGAGATTTATTTATAAATTTAAAGTGTAATATAGAACTTAGCGAGATTTTGCGCAAAAAATATGCCGCAGTTGTTCCGGGATACTATTGCAGTAAGGCTCATATGAGTTGGAATACGGTAATTGTCGGGAAAGATGTGCCCTTTGACGAGCTTAAAAAAATGATAGCGCTTAGTTATCAACTTGTGGCGTCGAAAAAGTGAAAGGCAGCAGATAGATTGGAGTATATATGACGCTTCAGAACATGATAGACTATTGTTTAGAAAAAAAAGGTGCATACTTAGATTTTCCTTTCGGGCCCGAGTGCGCGATTATCAAAGTTAAAGCGCAAAGTCAAAAGAAGGGCCGCGTTTTTGCGCAGATTTTTAATCTTAAAGGCGCGGATGTGGCCACCTTTAACTGCACGGCCGAAATGGGTTTAGTATACCGCCAAAAATATCCCGATAAAGTAGTGCGTGGCTGGCATTGCCCGCCTGTAATGCAGCCGTACTTTAATACGGTTTCTTTTAACGTCGTGCCCGACGACGAGATATATAAAATGGCTGACCAATCTTATGAGGTGGTTTTTGCAAAATTACCTAAAGCAAAGCAAAAAGAAATTTTAGATAGTTAAAGGAAGATAAAAAAGTGAGTAAAGAAATTAGTATAAAAAAATATAACAAAAAATACGAAGATATGCTTTTTGATTTAATAGAGCAGGAAGGCGAAGAATGGAAAGATTATTGGGAAGGCGAAAATAAGCTAAAATATCAAAAGGCGCTAAAAAGTTCGGTTTCTTATCTTTTGTTTGAGGGCAAAAAGCTTTGCGGGTACGCACGCTGCCGCGATGACGCCGGTTACGGCGTTTACATATACGACCTTTTGGTCGACAAAGCATATCGCGGAAATGAGTATGGGTGTATGCTGATGGAGCATGTCTGCAAAGAGTATCAGAATGAAACAGTTTATGTGCTGGGCGATGTTTACCCTTATTACGAGAAGTTAGGTTACAAAAAAGAAGGTATAATTTATATAGTAAAGGAGAAATAAAATGAAAGACGCAGTAAAAACACTGGGTAACTTAATTGATTATCAGGGCGTTTCGTTTGTCGGCTCAATAGACGATAATGGTTTTCCGAATTTAAAAGCGATGTTTGTCCCTCGAAAAAGAGAAGGGATAAAAGAATTTTGGTTTAGTACAAACACGTCGTCCTTGCGCGCAAAGCAATATAAAAAAAATCCAAAGGCATGCATCTATTTTTTCGACAAGCGCTTTTTTAGAGGCGTTATGCTTATAGGGACAATGGAAGTATTGGAAGACTCCAAAACCAAAGAAATGATTTGGCGTGACGGCGATACCATGTACTATCCGCAAGGCGTTGCCGACCCCGATTACTGCGTACTGAAATTTACGGCTAATTCCGGCAGGTATTACCACTCGTTTAAGTCGGAAAGTTTTTTTTGTTGAACAAGCACTGTTGTATGAAATAAGAAAAAGGTTTTTTGGAGTTATAAAAAAGGCCGTCTCAATAAAAAACGGCTTTGTACATTTAATTTTCGACGGGACAGGAAAATTTCAAATTTTAGCTTTTATTATTTCCAAATATTCTGCATAGACTTTATCCGCGAGTTGAGACCAAGTAACATATAAGTCTTTGTGGGCTTGTTCTCCCACTTTTTGCAGTTTTTCTTTGTCGCTTATCGCCGCTTTAATGGTATTAACATAATCGGTAATATTATTATTAGAAATAAAGCCGTTTACTTCGTGAGTTATTTCGCTTGCTGTGTTTGCTCCTTTCAAAAAAACTACCGGTGTTTTGTAGCATGCGGCCTCGATTTGTACAATTGATGACATATCGTACAGCGACGGGAATAGGAATAAATCACTTCGCTCTAAAAGGGCGGCGAGTTTTATTCTATCGTGTATAATACCTGTAAAGACAACATTCTTCTCTAATTCGTATTTTGTTACTAATTTTTTTAGATTTCTATAATCTTCACCTTTGCCTACTATAACAAATTTAAAGTTAGTGACGCCGCGTTGTTTTAAAACAGAGAGCGCTTTTATTGTCATACCGTTATTTTTTGCCTTATAAAGCCGTCCGACAAAGATAAAAATATGTTCGGTATTTGTCAACCCATATTCTTCGTTTACCGATTTAATTTTTTCTTCCAAATTTAAAATAGGCGTCATTTCGGTTGCGTTTGATACCAATCGGCATTTGCCTTTAAAACCGTATTCGTAAAGAGTTTTTTTGCAGCCGCTATTAAAGGTCCAAACTTCGTCCGCACCATTAAAGATCGCCATTATTTTTTTCATAAGTATTTTTACGATGGAGTTAAGTTTGGCAAAACGCTTAAAATCCTTTTTGAATTGGCTGTGCAAGGTGGCAACAATCGGAATATTTTTTTGTTTAGCGAGTTCAAGCCCGAATGCGCCCATTGCAAACGGTGAATGAATATGAATGATGTCCAAATCAAGATTGGCTATTTTATTTAAAAATGCTTTATCCTTTTTTGGCCGCGGATAATCCATGCCTAAAATCGGTATTTTTATTGATTTACAATTAATTATTTCATAATGCTTATTATATTTGTATTTTTTATCCCTTGGCCGCGGACAAAAAACATAAACTTTTCCTATTTTATCGAGGTAATTTGCAAGGCCGTTTACGACTGATACAACTCCGTCGACATACGGATAGAATACATCGGAAAAAAAACCTATATTTAATTTTGCATTATCTTTTATTTCCATTTTAAGTTAGGCCTTTCTTAAGTTATAATTTTATTTTAATATAGCATCCTGACTTCTTTTTGTCAAGTCTTAAACAGAATGCGTATACTTAAGATGCATCAAACTTACTTTGAGGAATTAAAAGGAAAGGAAGGTTAAAGAGTTTTTTATTTAATTTTAAAAATCTGCGGCTGCGTTTTTATGCGCGGCTGTTTTTTAATGGTTAAATAAATTATTTTTTAAAAACCAACAAAAATTAATGAATGAGCCGTTATATAAACAAGAGTTTCTTTTTGTCTTTTTTTGTTTAATCTGATATAATTAAAAAATAGAGGGTGTACATGCGATATAATGTTTTAATAGTTGACGACGAGACGCTGCTTTCAAATATGACGGCGGAATATTTTAATAATTTTGGAGTTCTCACAAAAACGGTAAACACGGCCAAAGAGTGCATTGATTTTTTAAAAGAGAACGTCGTGGACTTAATACTCCTTGACATCAATTTGATAGAAAGTAGCGGCTTTGATTTGTGCAAAATTATAAGGCAGGAATACGATACGCCCATTTTTTTTGTCAGCGCAAGAATGTCCTCGGACGACATGTTAATTGCGTTAAATATTGGCGGCGACGATTATATAACAAAGCCGTACGAATTAGGAGTGCTTCTTGCAAAAATTAAGGCAAGGATTAAAAGAGACACGGATAAAAAAGAAAGTTCGTCTATTGTAACTGTAAATAACATTAAAGTAGACTATGTAAAAATGAAGGCCTATTTGGACGAAAAAGATTTAGAACTTAAATTAAAGGAATTTAAACTCCTTGCTTATTTTGTCGCAAATAAAAACAAGGTTGTAACAAAAGACGAAATACTAAATAATGTTTGGGGCGACACGTATATTTCCGACGGAGCGCTTAATGTTCAGGTTTTTCGCCTTCGCGAAAAAATAGAAAAAAACCCCGATGAACCGAAATATATTAAAACCGTGTGGGGGCAGGGCTATATTTTTGAGGCATAAAAAAATATGCTTAAATTATATAAAAATATTAAAAAGGGAGAAAAAGATGGATAGCAAAGTAATTTATTATTTTCTTGAGGATGTTAAAAAAGTGGCTAAGGAACAGGACAATGTTTTCTTTATCTACAGAGACGGTAAGTGGTGGATATTCCGAGCTTTAGCGGAGTATCTTATCGGAAATAATAAGCAATACAGAAACATTACCGAAGAAGAGGCCGATAAATTAACTAAGGGCCAATAGAGAATTGAAACATAAAATAATACTCATATTGATAATTTTATGCGTTGTAGTTTCCGCGGCGGTTTTAATTTTTGAAACCGCCAATTCTTCAAGCATAAAACCGGATACCGTGGAAATAAGCAGAATCAAATATAGTGTTGAGGATGCGGACAATTTTTTTAGTTTTTCTTATGATTCAAAATATGATTTTACGGTAGTAAGTTTAGACGGAACTGTTTTATACACAACTTTGGAAACGAGACATATGTCGCTTGCCGAGAGAGTAAACCAAGCGATACAAAATTACGATACCGTAATTAATTATGAAAAAAGCGGCAAAGTTGAAGGTAGAATAATTATTTATACGGGGCAGTTTTTAAGCGGTAACCGTACCGCTAAATTTACCGCCGTAATTGTTCCTTTTTGTGTTCTTAGCGTTTTACTAGTGCTGTATTATTTATATATGCGCGTTTATTTATACCGCCCATTTAAAAAGCTCAAAAAATTTGCCTCGGATATAGCGGCCGGCAATTTAGATTTAGCCCTTCCTATGGACAAGGATAATCTTTTCGGCGAATTTTCCGAGAGTTTTGACTTAATGCGAGACGAGTTAAAAGCCGCAAAGCAAAAGGCGATACTGGAAGAAAAAAGCAAAAAAGAACTTATAGCAACGTTAAGCCACGACATAAAAACGCCGGTTTCTATTGTGCGCGTCGCCGGCGAACTGTTGGAGATTGCCGAGAAAGACAGTAAAAAACTTGCGCATATAAAAACTATCCGCGATAAGACTTTTGAAATAGACAGGCTGGTGACGGATTTATTCAGTTCTGCGCTTAACGATTTGTCGGAACTAAAAATTAATGTTAAAAATGTTGAATCTATTGAGCTTGAAAATTTAATAAAAGGCGCCGACCAATCAAGCAAGGTAATTTTTACTAATTCTATTCCCGAATGTTTAGTAAAGGCGGACCCTTTTAGATTAAGCCAGGTATTTTCTAATATAATCTCAAATTCCGACAAATACGCCGGAACGGAAATAGAGGTTTCTTTTGACCTCATTGATGACTCTTTAAAAATTTCGTTTAAAGACTTTGGTAATTCGCTTGACGAAGAAGAATTGGCACTTATTAAAAACAAATTTTACCGCGGCAAAAACGCCAAGGACAAACAAGGCGCGGGCTTAGGCCTTTACATTTGTACAAGTTTAATTGAGCGCATGGGCGGAAAGCTTTATATCAGTTTAGACGGCGGTTTTGTGGTTGGCATAGTTTTAGCGTTAAGTTAACGCAAAATTATTAATTAAAATTAATAATTGGTTAATATTTTTGTAAGGATTATTTGTTTTTTATCTGTTACAATAGGGTTGAATTAAGACAATGAGTTTAAAATATTTGTCGATTTTTCAACCTTTTTGTGTTTTAAAACGACTATGTATTGTATGGACAACGCAGTCTTAGCTTCAAAAAAAAATTAGGAGAGAAAAAATGGTTTCAAAAAAAGCACAAGTAATCAAAGGGGTAGTTGTGATGGCAATAGTTGCTGTTATGGCTGTTTTCGTTTTATCCGCATGCAATTACGGGATATTGCGCGGCAACGGTAAAATGGAAAATTTACAATTAGAAGTTACCGAAGACATCAAAAAAATAGAGCTGAAAGATGTTTCGTCGACCTTGAATGTTTCGGCAACGAATAGCGACAAAGTTACATACAAAGTTGACGGGAATTTAAAAAAGTATTTAGTTGTGGAAATTCAAAACGGCGTGTTAAAAATTTATTCTAATAATAACAAAACATTGGGAATAAGCAACAGGATTGAATTTAATGTCGGAACGGATAAATTGGAGGAAATAAAAATATCCGGCGGCGTAAAAGTAAATGGCTCTGGAACATTTAATGCCGATACATTTAAAATAAATGTGGACGGCGCGACAGATTTATCGCTGAATTTAAATTGCAATAAAGTGATAACCGATTTAGACGGGGCTGCCGAAATAAATCTTTTAGGCACCGCAAACACGGTAGAGGTAAAAGTAGATGGAGCGGTTAAGTTTAGATCTAAATCGCTTACTGCAAGCGATGTTAAGATTGATTTTAGCGGCGCGTGTTCTTTAGAAGTTTACGCAAGTAATACTTTGGTAATTAACGGTTCCGGCGTAGGGTCGGTTGATTATTGGGGAGGGCCTACGGTAAGCGGTTCCACAAGCGGAGTTATTACTAAAACGCCGCACTAAATATTTAAGTGTTTTTGTAGCTAATCAGTTTACATCCAGCGAAGTCTAGTCGGTATCTTTTTGGTAAATTTCCGCTTTTTTCGATTTATACGTACTGTAAGTACGCCTAAATCGAAAGAAAGCGGAAATTTCCTCAAAAATCTATCCGATAGACTTGACTGTTTGTAAACTGATTAGCTATAATTGTTACAAAGAATTAAGAATTGTGTAATAAAATTGTAAAGATTAATTATTTTACTTCTGTTAAAATGAAATTGCAAAAAGAAAATTGCAATTTCATTTTTATTTTAAGAAAAATAAAGATATAAGGAGAAAATTAAATTATGGAAGCTATTTTAAAAACAAACAAACTATGCAAAACTTTTTCAACAGGCGGTGTCCAGCAGCACGTTTTAAAAAATCTGGATATCGAAATTTACAAGGGGGACTTTACGGTAATTATGGGGCCTTCGGGCAGCGGCAAATCCACACTGTTATACGCGTTATCAGGAATGGACACGCCTTCACTTGGTGCCGTCATGTTCGGAGAAAAACAGCAAAACATAGCAAAGTCCAATCAGGACCAGCTTGCGGATTTTAGATCCAAAAACTGCGGCTTTGTTTTTCAACAAATTTACCTTGTGGACAGTATGTCGGTTATGGACAACGTTTTACTCTCGGGATTATTAAACAACAAAAATAAAAAGGAAGTTCTGAAAAATGCCAAAGACCTTTTTAGTTTAGTGGGTGTTCCGAAAGAGTTTTTCAAAAAGTTCCCAAACCAACTCTCGGGCGGCGAGGCACAGCGTGTTGCGGCGGTTAGGGCGGTTATAAACAACCCGAAAATACTCTTTTGCGACGAGCCGACGGGGCAGTTAAATTCGGAAAACTCTAAGGCGGTTTTGGATGTATTTACAAAACTGAATAACAACGGACAAAGTATTGTAATGGTTACTCACGATATTACGTCGGCGATACGCGCAAACCGAATTTTGTATTTAAACGACGGTAATATCAAGGGCGAATTAAAGCTTGATAAATATACCGCCGAGAGTGAGCCAAGAAAAGTAACCGTTAAAAATTTTCTTACAGGACTTGGCTGGTAAGCCAATAAACAAGGAGAAAAAAATTATGAATAAATTTAAAATCGCGTTTGCGAATATAAAAAAGAGAAAAGGCTCCGCAATTACTTTTATGGTTATGGTTTTGATATCCGCATTAATGCTCTCAATCAGCGTGGCCTTATTAATGGGTATTAATGATTTTTACGATAAAAAACTTGACGAGCTAAACGCTCCGCACTTTAATTGTTTTATTTATGAAGGAAGTTATAAGAACGAATATACCGACTTTGCAAAAAATTATGAAAGTCAAACGAATACATACCTTATGGACGGTCTGTATGTCATAGGTAATTGGGTGTTTGAATCCACAAAAAAACCTGGGACTAACGTATTTATAAGCGAAACCGAACTAACAGGAAGCGGATTTTACAAGCCTGAAATTATAGACGCGCAAAGTTCAAAATCCACAGACATGATTATTTTACCGATAAGTTTTAAATCAAGCGGAGTAAACTCCGGAGATAAAATAAAATTTAAAATTGAGACAGATTATACGTTTACGGTTTACGGATTTTATGAGGATCCGATATGCGGCAGCAGCACAGTCAGCACGATTGTGGCGTACGTAGGCGACACAAAATACAGCGAACTGAAAAGTGATACGGCTAATTTCAGCAGTTGGAAATGGCTGATGGTAAGGTTTGAAAAAGCCGACAACGCCCGCGATTTTATTGCTGACTTTAGTAGGAAGTATGCATTTGGGGCTAACGAAATAATGGCTTTATCCTATGATCAAAGTAAAATGAGCGCTTTATTATTTCCGCAGTTGATGTCTATGTTGTGTATTATGTTCTCATTAATAATTTTAGTTATTGCTTTTATAGTTGTTAATTTTAGTATTAAAAGCAGTATATCGGAAGACATAGCAAACATCGGCGCGCTTAAAAGTATAGGTTATAAAAGCAAAGCATTGCGGCGCATACAAATAATACAGTATCTTTTAATTGCGGCGTTAGGCTCTGTAATAGGTTCCGTTATCTTCTTGTTTGTCTTTGGCCTTTTAGGAAATATTATAGCAAGCACCTCGGGGTTATTGTGGGTGCAGGGTATTAATGTAATTCCCGCAGTCATTACAATAGCGGCTATATGTGTCTTAACGTTGTTAATTGTATTTTTTGCGACAAGAAAATATAAAAAGATTACGCCGGTTAACGCGCTTAGGCAAGGTGAGTCTCATCACTCGTTTAAAAGAAATCCGGCGCCTCTACAAAATGGTAATATGCCTTTGAATCTCCATTTAGGAGTTAAAAGATTTTTTAACTCGGCAAAAAATAGCGTTACTCTTTGTATAGTTGTTGCTTTACTTACTTTTGTAAGCTTGACCACATATATAATAAGTTACAATTTAAACGACGACAGAACGGCTATGACGCAGATGGTGGGCTTAGAGTTAGCTGAAATTTGGGTTCAGGGGCAGCCGGGATATGATATAGATATAATCAATGATACTGTAAAATCCAACGACAAAGTCAAAGACACTTTATTAAGCGGTACCGTGGGTTCTTTTGTAAAAGATTATCAAACCTTTGCGAAAGTTCACGAGGATAATACAAAACTGACAACAAATAATTTAGTAAGGGGCGAACATCCTAAAAAGGATGATGAAACAACAATAGGTGCCATAGTTGCAAACAGTATAGGCAAAGATTTATGGGATATGGTTAGAATAGAAATAAACGGAAAGGAAAAGGATTATTATATTGTCGGTATTACTCAAGGTATCGGAGACGGCGGAGGAGGATGCGAAATAACTTATAATGCAATGCTTAGTCATAATGATGAATTTAAATGGGATACAATTTATGTTTACACAAAGGACGGCGCGGACGTTAAAGTATGCTATAACGAATTAAAAAACGCTCTAGGTTCGAGCGCTATGCCGATAGTTGTAGACGAGCAGTTAGATGCTATTTTAAGTTCTTTAGGCGACCCGCTTTCGATGATATCGATGCTTATGATAATTATAGCGGTTGTAGTTATAGCCTTTGTATTGTATTTAATTATAAGCGCGCTTATCAGAAAGCAGAAAAAAGAATTCGGAATAATGAAAGCTATGGGGTACAAAACGAGGCACATTATTTTACAGCTTTTAATTTCATTCTTACCGTCTCTTTTAATTGGAACCGCTATAGGAATTGTACTTGGCTTTATAGTAACAAATCCTTTATTGATTGTTTTCTTTAGTTCAATGGGATTAGCAAAAGCATACTTTATCATTCCTGCCGTTATATCAATTGTAATAGGTTTAGCAATTTTTGTGGCGAGTATGTTAATATCATTACTTATTTCGCTTCGCTTACGAAAAATTTCGCCTATAAAATTAATACTTGCAAACTAACCATGATTCATTCAATATCCAAAAAAACAAAAAACGGCGGCCGCCGTTTTTTGTTTTGGTGTCATAAAAAGTCATTTAACAGGAGAGTATTTAGATTATTAAATTAAACTCAACAGATTGTCATCCTGAGTGTAACGAAGGATCTTTGCGTAAAATTGTGGATTCTTCGCTGCGCTCAGGATGACAAAGTTGTTACATGCTTCTAAAAAATATTTGCTTAATAAAGTATTTACTGATAAAATAACTGTATTGAACTTTATTATATTTGGAGTGAATAAAAATGAATAAAAAAGAGATTTTTGAGTTAATGAGTAAAAACCCGGGCTTTCATCTTGCGACTGTAGATAAAGGTGTGCCAAAAGTCAGAGGAATGTTCTTGTTTCGCGCCGACGAAAACGGCATAATTTTTCATACAAGCGCAGTCAAAGACGTTTACAAACAGATTGCGGCTAATCCTAATGTTGAGATTTGTTTTAACGATACGGTAAAAGGCGTTCAGGTTAGAGTCAGCGGAAAATTGGAAACAATAGAGGACGCGGCGTTAAAAGACGAAATAGTTAGCCATCCTTCGCGTGCTTTTTTAAAGGATGTTATAAAAAGCATGCCTTCAAAAGAAGCTTTTTTTGCTTCGTTTAAAGTGTTCAGGCTAAAGGGCGGCAAGGCGGTAGTTTGGACTTTCGAGACAAATATGGCCCCTAAAGAATACATAATTCTGTAGTGTACTATAAAGGGTTAAATTATGAAAAAATATGCCGCTTTGCTACGCGGAGTTAATGTCGGCGGAAATAATAAAATAGAAATGGCAAAGCTGAAAGAGGCATTTTTGGAAGGCGGCTTTTTTGATGTGTCAACCTATATAAACAGCGGTAACGTTATTTTTTCAAGCGACAAAAACAGCGAAATTGAGTTAAAGGTAAAATGCGAAAATTTAATAAAAGACAAATTCGGCTTGAGTATAGCGGTTGCGGTAATTTCGGCGGCGGATTTAACAGAAGCGCTTAAAAATGCTCCTAAGTGGTGGGGCGGAGATGCCGGATTTAAGCATAATGCGTTTTTTGTAATTTTACCCGCTCGCACGGAAGATATTATTAAAGCGGTCGGCCCGATAAAGCCGGAGTACGAAAAAGCGGACAGCTTCGGTCAAGTAATTTTTTGGTCCGCGCCTATAAAAACATTTTCAAGAACAAGGTGGTCGAATTTTGTCTCAACATCGCCGCTTTCAAGCGTTCTTACCATAAGAAACTCCAACACGGCTAAAAAGCTGGCGCAGCTTATGGAGCAGTAAAAAGTTTAAAATGAACGATAAATTATACGAATTTGAAGCGAAAATTCTAAAGGTTGACGGTATTGACGGCGCGTACATAGAGTTTCCGTACGATGTAAAAACGGAATTTAACAAAGGCCGCGTTTTTGTGGACGCCACTTTTGACAATGAGCCGTATAAAGGAAGCCTTGTCCGAATGGGAACGCCGTGCCATATAATAGGAATCAAAAAAGACATAAGGGCAAAAATAAACAAGCAGCCCGGCGATACAATTAAAGTAACAATTAAAGAAAGAGCGATAGAGGGCATAAAGCGCCGTTGATACAAACTACGCTTGACATTTAGCGCTTGTCGTGTACGCTAAGTACTTGCGTCGCGCTAAATGCCAACTGTTATTTGTCTAAACACCACTTTCTGCCCTCTTCGTATAGTCAATAAGCTGTATATTTCGGACTAAAAAGATTCGCAAAAGAGGATTTTAAAGTTCACTATAAGTTAAGTAAATGCTTGTTAAAATTTGAATTTAATGGTATATTATATTTAAGTAAAAAATTGGATAAATATACATTTAAAAGGTTTAGATGTTCAAAATTATTTCCGCGCGCGAGGCGATTAACTTAATAAAAGACGGCGACTGTATTGCCATTAATTCGTTTTTGGCGCTTTGTAACCCCGAGGCGCTGCACGACGCGCTGTATGAGCGGTTTACGGAAACAAAAAGCCCTAAAAACTTGCGCCTCTTTTGCGCGGCGGGTTTTGGCGTTTGGGACGAAAACCGTTTTGCCGAACGTTATATAAACGCGGGCGCGGTAAAAGAAGTAGTAGCGGGACATTTCTCGAGTATGCCGGCTGCCGTTAGAATGGCTCTGTCTAATAAAATCGAAGCGTATTGCCTGCCGCTTGGAGTTTTGTCTCATTCTATACGAGAGGCGGCGGCAGGTAAAGATTTTATTTTAAGCGAAGTGGGGCTTGGGATTTTTTGCGATCCAAGGGTTGATACCTGCGCTTTAAATAAAATTTCCAAAAAAGAAATCGTTAAGATTGTGTCGATTGACGGTAAGGATTATTTGCATATTAAAACTCCTAAAATTGATGTCGCCTTTATTAAAGGAACAACGGCCGATCCAAACGGCAATATTTCGTTTGAAAAAGAGTATTTAACCGTAGACGCGCTTTCTATGGCGCAAGCCACAAAGAGAAACGGCGGCAAGGTAATTGTACAGGTAGAGCGCTTAAGCCATAAGTTTGCCCGTCCGCGCAACGTTATAGTGCCCGGAATTTTAGTGGACGCCATTGTTGTATGCGAAACAGAAAACGACATCGGAACATATAATCCCGCGTTGTCGGGAGACATACACGTTCCGGCGGCGCACATGGATTATTTTGTAAATAAATTATCAACCTCAAGAAAGGCTAAAGAGGAAACTTCAGATAGAACAGCGGAAATAATCGGCGAACGTGCCGCAAAAGAATTGCGCGCAGGGCAGATTGTCAACATAGGCATAGGCATTCCCGAAACCGTCGGAAAATATGCGGCAAAACTTTCTATATTAAAAGATATAACGACAACAGTTGAGGCGGGCGGCCTTGGGGGCCTTCCTGCGCACGGCGTTGCCTTTGGCGCGACCATAGGCGCCGACATGATTTGCGACATGGCGACACAGTTTGACTTTTACGACGGCGGCGGGCTTGATATCTGCTTTTTGGGCGGACTTGAGGTAGATAATCACGGCAATGTAAATTCTCACAAACTTGAAAATCATTACGCCGGAATAGGCGGGTTTGCAAATATAGCGTATGCTACAAAAACCGTTGTTTTTTGTATGAGTTTTACAACTAAAGGGCTTATAGCGGCGACGGAAAACGGAAAAGTTATAATTAAACAGGAAGGTTCTGTAAATAAGTTCAAAAACAACATTTGCGCAATCAGTTTTTCGGCAAAGAACGCTGTTGCGCGCGGGCAAAAAGTATTATACGTTACCGAAAGATGCGTATTTGAACTGACTAAAAACGGGCTTAAGCTAAAAGAGGTATATCCGGGAATTGATGAGAAGAGTCAAATACGCGACCTATTAGATTTTACTTGTTGAAGGCTTATGCATCACCGGATACGAGTTACGTTCGACTCGTCGATTCGGTCATGTAGCAAACTACACTCCCTTCATCGACTCATCGACTGTTACCCGTCTGCAGCGCGCCTAATCCTTCAACAATCCGGAACGGATAAGCTTATTAAAAGATTTAGCAAAGAATTATTTTTTCGAATAAATTTGATTGGGCTAGATTAAGACGAGTGCTTGTTTTGCGTGCTGTCTCGTTGTGGCACAGAGTGGCGTTCAGACGGGCAACAGTTATGAGGGCGGCGAAGGGAGTTTAGTTCGCCTAAATGACCGAGCCGACCGAATAAGCGTAGCCCGTATCAACGTTCACTATGTGCCACAACGAAAAACAAAGGAGGAAAAGTTTTATGGCAGCAACAATTCATGTAACCACACGTCCCGACGGAAAATGGCAAGTGCTTCGCGCTAAAGGAGACAAAGCCTCAAACGTAGTTGACACTCAAGCTGAAGCTATCAAAATCGCCAACGATTATTCCAAAAAAGACGGCGCGGCGGTAGTTGTTCACGGACGCGACGGCAAAGTCAGAAAATCGTAAATTAGAAATAATAAGTAATAGGATTCACCGGTTAATAATGAAGTTAAATTAATCCCAAAAAACTGCTATTTTTGGGATTAATGCTTTGAGGAACCTCTGATTAAGTTAACATAAAAAACTAAATTTTTATTTTGCAAATTTTTTCGGTGCCTTTTCGGTAAAAACGCGTCTTTTTTCGCCATTTAACATAGTTCTACTATGCCTTAGGCTCTAAAAGTCACGTTTTTACTCGAAAATTCATCCGAAAATTCTTCGCACTAACTTAATCAGAGGTTCATTGAGTCGGGATTTTTATGAATTTTGTTGGTTCAAAGTTGTAATAAAAACATCCTTAATTAACAGTAAAATTTTTTCTTTAAGGTTTATTTTACTAAGCGGATAAATTGGTTGCAGCTTTTGCGCTAAAAACTTAGTTAGAAAAAACTCCAACAAAAATCATTTTTAAATCGTTATATTATATATAGGGGTTTTAATATAGGGTGAACTTGAAAGAAATTTTCCCCGAAGATGTTGTAATAGAACAATGCTATGTTGATGCTGCAATTAACGGCATTATTAGAGTAGGAGGCAGATTAAAAATGAGAAAAAAATTACTGTTAATTATTACAATTCTTTTTACGGTTATGCTTACTATTGTTGCATGCAGCAACAATAGCCCGCAAGAACCGGAAAAACAAATAGTAAAGCTTGAAGCACCTACAAATGTGCGAATTGAGGGCGGTGTTTTAAAGTGGGATTCGGTAGAAAATGCTATTGCATATGTTGTTAAAGTAGGTGATGCGAGATTTTTTTCGGCACATCTTGATACTTTTTTGGAATTAAATTATCTGCCGCTTCCGGTTGGTACGCACTCGGTTTCTGTTGGTGCAGGAGGCGGCGGGTATATTAAATATATAAATAATGTTCCCTATGTGTTTGAAAATTCTGAGTTTAGTACAGCTTTAAACTACACAGTTTATATTGCGAACGGCGCGTATAGACCGATGAAAATAACATACAATTCTATAGATTATTATGTTTCAGAAAATTCCGACAAACAAGCCCTTGAATCGGTTATAACAAGTCAATTTGGGATTGAAGCAGATGCAACTCAAACTGCTGAAAATATCTTTAATAGATATATTTTGATAACGGGAGAAAGCAGACTCGCCTTTCCTTATTTAGGAGAAGAGATGTTTGCTCACTTTGCATATGAATTTACTTATGCAGATGGTAGTATAACTGTTAATGCTCCTTATGCGGATTATCTTAGAAATAATCTTACACTAACTTTTGACGGAGAAGAGGGCATAATTAATTGTATTATAACCGAAACTGTCTTAGGCGTATCTTCAAAAACTATTACCTATTCCGCTGTCTTAAAATTTTCGGATGTGTATTCGTCTGAGAATTGGACCAAGTAATGACATACAAAAACATGAAAGGTAGCATCTTAGATTTGCCTTGCAGCAATGACATTAATTTGTAATTATTTCGCTGCGTTCAAATGATATTATGTTTCCCAATCGGCATTGCCGGCGGCAACATCTTTCTGATAGGAATATCATTTGCGTAGTAGTTCAGTTTTTGTGCCGGAAAAATATAATTGAAAAGACCTGGAATTTAAGAGAAATTCCAGGTCTTTTTTTGGTACCCCCATGGGGATTCGAACCCCAGTCTTTGCCGTGAGAGGGCAATGTCCTAACCACTAGACAATGAGGGCATATTATTAAATTTATTATAGCAGATATAAAATTAATTTTCAAATAAATTGTTATCAAAATAGAAGGTTTTTTATCTAACATAAAACAGGGTGGAAAGCCACCCTGTTTTTATGTCTCCTTTAGCGCGAAGAACCTGCCATTTTTCCGTCGGGACGCGTTGTTACATGAATTGTTTTCTGCCATAAACTTTTTCACTTTGCCCTCTCACGGCAAAGACTGGGGTTCGAATCCCCATGGGGGTACCAAGTACGGGCATATAAAAGCCTTAGAGAAAAGGATAGTATTGTGGCGAAAAATAGCACAAATTACATTGACACATTTATTGAAGTTGCGGAAGATTGTCCGGTGACTGTTGCTGAAATACCACCTGCAAAGGAACCGCGTACTGCCGCTCAAATTGAGTATGAAATGCTCATTAATAATCCGTACAAGTACACTTCAGATGATGTGCTTTATGAATCAAACGGCCGTCGGAGAGGAATTGTACGTGAGGATTTTTTTGCAAAGCCTCAGCCTTGTTTCCGTGCTTCTGCACTTGGTAAAAAATACGGCTGGGGCATTCACAGCGATAAGTATGGCAAGATAGGAATTTATGGTTTGGAATCAGAAGAGTATAAACGCCTTGCTTCTGACAAGGGGATCAAACATCTCAAAGCTATGAGTTCATCAAAGAAGTAAGCAATAAGTGAGAAAGGGCAAGCAAATTTTATGTGACAAGAAAACACGGTATGACTGTCGTTATACCGTGTTTTTAATTAGAGCAAACTTTTTAGTTGTCTAAATTAATGTATTGACTTGAATGAGAGATTAGGCGCGTCGCAGACGGGCAACAGTCAATGAGCCGTCGAAGGGAATGTATTTCTGATACATGACCTAGACGACGAATTGAGAGTAGCCCGTATCCGACGATGCATAATCTCTCATTTCTTTTCTTTGTAGAAAGGCTTCGGATTAGGCAAAATATTTTTGCCGTATGTTCCGTTAACAACTAACGCAGCAGACAAGTATATTCCCATAACGCCGCAAGTTAATAATGCCCAGCCCGCTACGTGAGACAATACGTTAGAAATGTCGGGGTTAAAAACTTTTAAATCCGCTAAAGTGATGCTGATTGTAGCCACATTTAAAACTACGACTATCATAAACAAAATAGCCGGAGACTTAAAAAATGCGGGAGTCCAAAGTAAAACCACAGCGGCCAAAGCAAGCCATACCCATCCGTCAATTCTTCCGTCTAAAGGTGTACCCGCGCTTATGCCGTTATACTTAAAAAACATCTCAAGGCCGCTTACCAGCATAAAGAATGCGGAAAAGTATAAAAAGGTATTTCCGCCCGCTAAGTTTTTGGATTTTAAATCAATTAACGCTACGATTACTTGAATAATAAATCCGCCCAATAAAAAGCATCCGAGTAGCGGCATTGCAGAGGGTTCCACCCGTTTAGTCAGCAATGCAAAAAAGCCGAAGCATGCTACCGCAAGAGCGACAAGCCCTGCCGGCGTGGGGTTTGCCCATTGCTGGGCCGGTTCTTTTTGTTGTTGTTCTTTTTCTTTTTCCATATTTGATTTCTCCTAAAATTTAATCATTTTAAAGTCAAAACAAAAAACTGCCGCGTTTTGCGACAGTTAGTTTAAAACTATAATAATGCAAAAAGCATTATGTCAACAAAACACCGTATAACATAATTGTGCAATAAAGCTAATTCGAAATATATTTTTTGTTTTTATGGCGTTTGTCATTTTTATTTTATGTACCTTTAAAATTGATTTTGTATATAATAACATATGTCTAAAATATAAGCAATTAAAATACGTCAAATTTTTTGATATTTGCAAAAAATATTTCTTATTCAAAACCGTTGACAAAAAAATCAGTATATGCTATTATGATAAGGCTGTTGTTTAAGACAGCATTTTGTTCTTTAAAAACTAAATAGGGAAAAATAAGAATTACAGTAATTGTTTCTTTTGCAAGAAAGG
>Ga0209737_10000420_pt1 | contig 36015 bp, 36 predicted proteins | sample TergutCu122P3_FD_187284 | JGI IMG/M metagenome (GOLD analysis project Ga0209737, IMG submission 187284) | Cubitermes ugandensis P3 segment gut microbial communities from Kakamega Forest, Kenya - Cu122 P3 (SPAdes) (version 2) | ecosystem: Host-associated > Arthropoda: Insects > Digestive system...
GGCGCGGGCAAAGTGAAAGAGGGGCAAGCGGTTAACGTAAAATTCGACAATTATCCCCATCTGGAGTTTGGGATGGTGCGGGTAATTATCAAAAACATCTCATTAGTTCCGGTAACGGTTGAAGACATCAAAAAGGCGTATATGCTGGAGGTAGAATTTCCCGATTCATTAATAACCAACTATGGAAAAACCTTAGAATTTAGCCAAGAAATGACCGGAAGTGCAGAAATTATTACCGAAGATTTACGGTTGTTGGATAAGTTTTTGAATCCGATAAGGGCGGTAATAAAAAGGTAATAGTTAAGAAAATTTCTATTATTTTGCAACGTTTTAATAATTGAAAGCAGTGTCATACTAAAGCCTTTTTTTGATTAATAATCTTGTACAATCGTTATTAACTATGAACCTCATCCTCGACATCGGAAATACCCTGCAAAAAATCGCCGTTTTTAGTAACGACGAGATGGTGTATTTCGATTCGTATCAAGTAATTACAGAAGATATTCTCCAATCGGTTTTCGCGCAATTTGAGGTAAAGTACTCCATAATTTCCTCTGTGGCAGATACGGATGCCTACATTGTTGATTTTCTGCAATCTCACTCAAAACTAATTCATTACACACAGCAAACCAAACTGCCCATTACCATTTTATATAAAACTCCCGAAACGTTGGGGTTAGACAGAATTGCCAGCGCAGTGGGCGCAGCCACACTGCACCCGGAGAAAAATGTGCTCTCCATTCAGGCGGGCACTTGCTTGGTTTTTGATTTTGTTAACGAAAAAAAAGAATATCTCGGAGGCTCTATCTCTCCCGGATTAAAAATGCGCTTTGAAGCGTTGCACGAAAAAACAAAAAAACTACCCTACATTAGTCCCCTTATTTCTACTCCGACAATCTTGGGAACCAACACTCTCAGCTCCCTTAGTAGCGGAGTAATCAATGGGTTATGTTATGAAATTGACGGTTTTATTGATAATTATAAAATGAAATTCAAAGATATCGTTGTATTATTTTCCGGTGGAGATGCAAATTTTTTACTTAATTCAATAAAAAATACGATATTCGCCGCCCCAAATGTAGTGTTGAAGGGACTTAATGAAATTATTAAATATAATGTATAAAACGCTAAAACAATTCCTCGTTTTCTTCCTTATAAATAGCTTGTTTGTTTTTAGTTTTTCCCAAAACGAAACCAACAATCCCTATTCGGGTTTTGGTTTGGGAAGTGTAACTCCGCGTGCCAACGTTTCTTTGAATGCAATGGGTGGGGTAGGGTATGCCCTCCAAAATCCATACTACATAAACTTCAAGAACCCTGCCTCTTACGCGGCTTTCGATTCGCTATCCTTTATTGCAGACCTCTCTTTTGGCGTTGTTAATCAACAACTTAAAACAAATTCAGAGTCTCAGGAAGGTACTTTTGCCCAATTAGGATATCTTACCATTGGTGTGCCTGTTATGGAATTTTGGAGAATGAGCGCGGGAATTATCCCTTTCAGCGATGTGGGATATAGAGTTACTGATACCACATACGCAGAACATTTTGGAAAAGTGGATAGAAGGTTTACGGGAACAGGAGGCGTGCACCTACTCTATTGGGGAAATGCTTTTAAGGTTTGTAAAGGATTAACGGTTGGGGCAAATCTTTCTTACTTGTTCGGCACGATTAATACGACCAATTTTGTAGAATTTGAATTACCAAACACCTTTAATACGAAGATTTCCAACTTCAGATATTTGGATGGTATTCATTTTTCGGGGGGCATTCAATACAATACTACCATCAAAGAAAACCACCAGTTTGGATTTGGTGTGGTGTACGAAAATACCCTAAAAGTTTGGTCAAGAGAAAATCTGTTGATATTGAATTATTTAGGCAAATATCAACCTTTCACGGGAGTTGATACGGTATTGGCAAGAATGGGAAAAGATGCGGTAAAAAGTTCTGCCAGATTACCCCAAACCGTTGGAGGCGGAATAACCTACGGCTATAAGGATAAAATTATTGCCGCTGTGGATGTTACCTGGCAAAATTGGAAAAAATTCTCTATGTCGAATTGTAATGACTCGTTGAAAAATAACTTTATTACGGAAGTAGGGATTCAGTTTGTACCCAATTCAACTTCAACAAAGTATTACAATAAAATGAACTTCCGTTTAGGTTCAAGGTTTTCTACCGGATACCTGTATATTAAGGAGCACCTTATCTCAGAATTTGCACTTTCGGCAGGATTAGGATTTCCCCTCAAAACTTTCAACTCACGTTCTTCCATTAATATTATGTTCGAATACAGTAGATTGGGAACTATGAAAGACGATTTGATATTGCAAAACTGTTATAAACTTTCTTTTAATTTTATTCTTCAAGAAAGATGGTATCAAAGAAGAAAAATAGATTAACCCCAATAATAATTGTATTTTTCTTTGTAACAAACGTTTACGCGCAATCAACCCCCTGCGGTTTTCAGTACGGAAAAACAGAAAAAGACTCATTGTTCTGCTTTGAAGAGGTTTTTTTGTTCAAAACTTCTTATAGCAATGCCGATTATACGGAAGCCTACCTTCATTGGAAAACCATTGTTGGCTTGTGTCCCTGTTCGTGGAATGCCATTTTTAATACGGTATATCTGCAAAATATGTTTGATGATTTGATTCAAAGCACTGATAATAATGAACAAAAAGATAGATACCTCGAGGAATGGTTGCACAGTATCGGCAACCGGCATCTCTATTTTCCCAAAAGTTACTCCGAAGGTGCAGGATTGGGATTAAAAGCCTACTATTCACTGCTGAATAAAAAGAATAGTAAAGAGGAGTTGAAGAAAGCCCACGATTTGTTTGTGAAATCGATTCAGATGGAAAAAGAGAAGACCCAACCGGCAATTTGGGACGTTTTTTTTCGCCTTACCGAACAGTTGGCATCCGGAAAAAGAGACTCCACCCTTCTGATAAATGCCTTGGAACTTGCGGTCGAATACTTTGACTTTGAACAATATAAATTCCCTCCCGTACTGAAAAAAATGTGGCTTACATTGAACAATATGGGCTCCACTCATTCTGTGGTTTTTAAAAAGATATTGAAGATGTTGCATCAGGAGGAGCCCACTGCTCAAACAGCTCAGTTGTTGGCATATTACGCTTTAGAACAAAAAGAGGAGGAAACTGCGCTCAACTTCTTTAAAGAGGCATTGGAACTATCCGCTACAAGTGAACAAAAAGCGGAGGTATGGTACTCGATGGCTCTTATTTATCAGGGGCAAGACAACTATATGGAAGCCAGGGATGCTGCGCGGCAGGCAATAAAACAGAACCCCAACTGTGGAAAAGCATACATTTTAATTGGGGATTTATATGCGGCTTCTTCTTCAAAATGCAATGGAAGTAACTCTATGCCATACGATTACAATTGGGCAGCCGCAGATAAATACACTCGTGCCATCGAAATAGATGCTTCTGTAGCGGAACTTGCTGCAATGAAACGCGCTAAATTACGTTTTCCATCAGAAGAAGATAAATTTCAAAGAGGATACACCAAATCAGGAACTCCATATAAGGTAGAATGCTGGATACAGGAAACAACTTTCGTAAGATAACCAGAGCGATAACCTCAGTTAACCAATGTGCACACAGTATGGCTACCGGTTGCAAAGATAACCGCAAAAAAGGTTGTCAATTTTTTAATATATTTGCCGATTAATTTTTATGATGTTCAAACCCTCTCGCTATACCAAAATTATCACACTGACACTGTTGCTAAGTGTGTGTGAATTATTTTGTTATGCTCAAATCATCTTGACATCGGAAGAGGATAATCAGAATATTAATATTAGCTTTTCTGACCCTAAAACTTATGAAATAGGAGGGATTACTTATACCGGTGTACAAAATTTTGATACGCGGCTTCTCTTTTTCAAAGTGGGAGACCAAATAGAAATCCCCGGAGACCAAATTTCAAAATCGATAAAAAATATCTGGAAAGCAGGGTTGTATGAAGATGTGGAGGTTACCCTTACAAAAGTAGTGGATAATGTTGCCTTTATTAACATTCATCTTACGGAACGAAATCGGTTGGTGGCTTTCGGTTTTAGAGGAATAAAGAAAAATCAGGAAACAGAACTGCGCGACAGAATAAAACTCTCTCAAGGTAATATTGTAAACGACAATATGATACAAACATGTGTCAATGTGATTAAAAAATATTATATTGAAAAAGGGTTTTATAATTGCGAAGTAAAACCGCAAATTAAACCCGACGATAAAATTAGCAAAGGCGTTACGCTTATTTTTCATATCGACAAAGGTGTTAAGGTAAAAATTGACAGAATTTTTATTTCGGGCATCAGTATTCCGCAGGGAAGACTTACTAAGGTGATGAAAGGAACGAAAGAGAGAACGCGCTTTGAGCCTCTGTCGAAAGCAGATACAATGTTCAGATTTATGGTAAAAAATATGGATTATTATAAATCGAAAGACCTAATAGAACATTTGGATGATTATTTCACGGACAGGGTAAAGTTCAGACTTGCCAAATCTTCGAAATTTAACAAAGATTCTTATGAAGATGATAAAGTGAAATTGATTGGAAAGTTAAATGACTTGGGCTTCAGAGATGCGTTTATAGCTCACGACACCGTAATTTTTGACCATAATTTTGTGTATGTTTATATTGATGTGGATGAAGGTAATAAGTTTTATTTCAGAAATATTGATTTTGTAGGGAACACAAAATTTCCTACTCAGCTTTTAAAAGAGATTCTAAATATTGAAAAGGGGGAGGTGTATAATCAATCTTTGCTGGATGCCAGATTATTTCAGGATAAGAACGGTAATGACCTTGCCTCTCTTTATATGAACGACGGGTATCTGTTTTTTAATGCTATTCCTGTGGAAATGAGAATAGAAGGAGATTCTATTGATGTCGAAATCCGCGTGAGAGAGGGAAAACAAACCAAATACAACCGAATTACGGTTTCCGGAAATACGAAAACAAGCGACAGGGTTATTCTGCGCGAAGTTACAACCATTCCCGGACAAATGTTCAGTAGAAAGGATTTAATTCGCTCTCAGCAGGCAATTCTTCAAATGGGATTTTTCAATCAGGAGTCTATTAATGTGAATCCTAAGCCCAACGAATCGGATGGAACTGTGGATGTTGAATATGTTGTGGAAGAAGCCTCTTCCGACCAGTTAGAACTTTCTGTGGGTTGGGCGGGACAAAACGGATTTATGATAAGCGCAGGGGTTACTTTCAATAACTTCTCTATGAAGAAATTCTTCAAAAAAGATGCCTGGACGCCCATACCGTCAGGAGACGGGCAGAAATTATCATTCCGAGCCTCAACAAATGCAAGGTTTTATCAGTATTATGCCGCTACTTTCTCAGAACCCTGGGTAGGAGGTAAAAAGCCTAATTCACTATCTGCATCTCTCAGTTATCAAATGTCACAGCGAGGAGTTAAAGCAGATACTACTTATTATGGATTTATTAAAATTTTGGGTTTTTCAGTCAGTTATGGTAAAAAACTGAAATGGCCCGATGATTTTTTCCAAATGTCGCATTCTATTTCCTACCAGCGGTATAATGTTAAAAACTTTGGACAATATTTTATTTTCTCTAATGGTTATGCCAATAATATCAGTTATACTTTTACTCTTGGACGATATTCTATTGATGCTCCGATTTATCCGCGGCAAGGTTCCGAAATTATGTTTTCCGCACAATTTACCCCTCCATATTCTCTCTTTACCCCCAATAAAGATTATTCAACCTTGTCGGAACAGGACAAATACAGATGGTTAGAATTGCATAAATGGAAATTTAATATCTCGTGGTTTACACGGGTGGTGGAAAACTTAGTGCTGAACGTGCGCTTTAAATCAGGTTTTATAGGTTGTTATAACAAACAAATCGGAATCTCACCCTTTGAAAGGTTCTATCTGGGCGGAGACGGGTTATCCAACTTCAGCTATGACGGTAGAGAAATAATTGGAATGCGCGGTTATGCCGACCCCAAGGTAAATTCTTATGACCAAACCGGAAGTATCGGTGCCGCTATTTTTAATAAATTTACCGCAGAACTCAGGTATCCTATTACATTAAACCCCAGTGCCACAATCTTTTTACTGGGTTTTGTGGAAGCCGGTAACAGTTGGATGGATAAACGCCAATATTCTCCCTTTAAGCTCTATAAATCTGCCGGTGTGGGTGTGAGAATCTTCCTCCCTATGTTCGGATTGCTCGGCTTTGACTGGGGATACGGCTTCGACGAAATTCCGGGTAAAAAAGGTATGAATAAAGGACACTTCCACATCTCCATTAACTCTTCCATTGATTGATGTCGTTTAACATATAATAATCTTATTAAAAACACGTTTCAAACTTAAAATAACACATATTATGAAAAAATCAATCCTATTATTCGCCCTCATAATGAGTATGGCGTTGTTCGTTTTCTCCCAACAGGCAAGAAACGGATATATCGATTCGGAATATATTCTCGGAAATATTCCGGAATATAAAGAAGCACAAAAAGAATTAGACCGAATTGCGGCAAACTGGCAGAAAGATATAGAGAAAAGATTCGCCTCTATCGACTCTATGTATAAAAAATATCAGGTTGAAGCGATTACTTTACCCGAAAACCTGAAACAAAAAAGAGAAGAAGCGATTATTAAAGCGGAACAGGATGCGAAAGATTTGCAGAAAAAACGGTTCGGAAAAGATGGCGACCTCTTTAAAAAAAGAGAAGAATTGGTGAAACCCATTCAAGATAGAGTATTCAATGCCATTGAAGCCATTGCGAAAGACAAAGGGTATGCTTTCGTTTTTGATGTAGCCGGCTCTATGACCATCGTATATGCAGACCCCAAATTCGACCTCAATGACGCTGTTTTACAACGACTTGGAATATCAGTGAAAAATTAATTTAACTTACAATAAAAAATGAAAAAAATTACCTTAGTAGTGGCATTAGTGGTTTGTATGTCAGCCACTTTCGCACAAAAGTACGGGCACGTAAATTCAACGGAAATAATGAAGGCATTGCCCGGAATAGACTCCGTTGAAATTAAACTGATGGATTTTCATAAAAATATGCAGATTATTTATGAAAATATGGTAAGTGAACTTCAAACCAAAAAAGAAAAATTGGATAAAGAAGCAGGTACAATGACTTCTTCTGTTAGAAAATTAAGAGAAGATGAACTTATTGCTCTTCAAAACAGAATACAGGAGTTTAGTATGAATGCGCAGGATGATGTGGAAGAACAACAACAAATTCTGTTAGCACCTTTTCAGGAAAAATTGCAAAACGCTATTAATGATGTAGCTAAAGAAAACAAATACAGCTATATCTTTGATGTGAATATGCTGCTTTACTACGACGGCGGAGACGATGTTACTCCACTTGTGAAGAAGAAACTTGGAATAAAGTAGTAATTTAAAATTTAAAATTTAATGTTTATGAGTTACAAGTTACAAATTGCAAGTTACATTCGTTGCCCATTACTATCAATACGTTACGCTCTTCGTGTTACCCGTTACATATTTAAATCTTTAATTTTTAAATTTTTAAATCTTCTTCTGCTTTTCTGCTTTTCTGCTTCCCAGCCTTGTTCCGCGCAAACCAAATTCGGACACGTGGATTATGGCGAAATTATGAAGAATATGCACGGCATTGATTCCATTCAAACTGTGATAACGAAATATTACGAAGACTTGCAAGATGTTGCAGACCAAATGATTAAAGAACTTAAAGAGAAAGAAGCCGCTTTCGAAAAGTTAGCCACAGGCTCCAATACCTCTCAAGCCGTGTTAAAAATAAGACAAGATGAGTTGCTCTCCCTATACAGACGTTTTCAGGAGTTTCAACAATCTGCGGAAAGGGATTTCAATGACAAAAAGTTGGAACTGTTGGAACCTTTTCAAAACAAGTTACTTGACACCATAAAAAAAGTTGCCAAAGCCAACAACTATAATTATGTTTTCGACATAACCACCGTGCTGTTTTTCAATCCTAATGATGATTTAACAGAAAAAGTAAAGGCGGAATTAAGAATAAAATAGTTAGCAGTATTTTTCTCCAAAATCAAGTTTTACGTCGTTGGCGTATTGCTTAATTTGTTGTTCTTCAGAACGTTTGCATATAAGAAGCACATCATCTGTATCTACTACAATGCAATCTTCCAATCCTTGTAAAACAGTAACTTTATAAGGTTTTGCGTTCACAATACATCTTTTTGTGTTGTAAGTATTTACGCGCTTTCCCACGATAGTATTTTGGTTTTCATCTTTTGGGTTAATGTCGTAAAGTGCGCCCCAGGTACCCAAATCCGACCAGCCAAATTCGGCGGCATATACATACACGTTTTGCGCTTTTTCCATAATGCCGTAATCCACAGAGATATTTCGGCACATTTCATAAATTTTTTTAATAAAGGGTGCTTCATCGGCAGTGTTGTAAAGTCCGTCCCCTTGTTTAAACAAAGAATCTACTTCGGGCAGGTACTTTTTAAACGCTTCATCCACCGCTTTCATCGACCACATAAAGATACCGGCGTTCCAAAGAAAATCCCCGCTGTCGATAAATTGCTGTGCCATTTCCAATTCCGGTTTCTCCGTGAAAGTCTTTACTTTATAAATGGCTTTGTTATGTTCATAAACTTTATCTTCGTTATATTGAATATAACCATATCCCGTATTAGGAAATGAGGGGCGAATGCCAATAGTAAGCAACCAGTTGTTATTTTCCACCGTTTGCAAACCATTGATAATCACTTCAGTAAAAATATCTTCTTTGAGGATAATATGGTCGGAGGGGGCTACTACGATAACGGCGTTTGGATTTTTGGCTTTAATTTTGTAGTTTGCATAAGCAATACAGGGGGCGGTGTTGCGTCTTGCGGGTTCCAGCACAATCTGCTCCTCTTTCATATCAGGTAACTGTTTTTGTACCAATCCTTTATACATAGCATTGGTTACTACATAAATATTCTCTTTGGGACAAACTTTGATAAATCTGTCGTAAGTTTTTTGAATTAAGGTACGTCCATCGCCCAGAATATCAATAAATTGTTTAGGAGTTTCGGTTCTGCTCATAGGCCAAAAACGCACGCCAATTCCGCCGGCCATAATTACGCAAAAATAATTTTGGTTCATAGTGATTCTTTTGAAAGTGTAAACGGTTTTTAATGAGAATTAGTATAATGATTTAAGGTGATATTTTGGCTTCAAGGTAAAGTTTTATTAATCAACACGAAGGCACGACGGCACTAAGACACGAAGATTTTATGGTTTTTTTATAGGATTATTCTGTGGATTCCGGTTTCGTAATTATTCTGTAGTAATTTTTTGATTTTTTTATAATCCTCTTTTTGTTTTACAAAATCAAGGGTATTTGATTCTACAATTAAGATAGGGAATTGGGCGCGCTGTTTGAAAAAAGTGAGGTAGTTTTCCTGAATAGATTCTAAATAGGACGCACGAATATCCTGTTCATATTCCCTGCCTCTTTTGGCAATATTTTTCAACAGATTTTCGGGGGAGTTGTAAAGATAAATCAACAAATCGGGTTTAGGCAAAAAATCTGTAATGATGTCGTAAATCTTTAAAAAAAGGTTGTATTCATCCTGTTGCAGGTTGTTTTTAGAGAAGATGGCACATTTATCAATAAAATAGTCGGCAACCACCAAATCGGTAAAGAGGTCTCTTTTAGAGAGCAGGTTTTTCAGTTGCTGATAACGGTCGGTCAAAAAGGTCATTTCTAAGGGAAAAGCGTAGTGTTCGGGGTCTTTGTAAAATTTTGCCAGAAACGGATTGTCTGCAAAGCGTTCCAATACAAGTTCCGCATTCAAATCCGCAGCCAACATCTCTGCCAACGTTGTTTTTCCCGCGCCAATGCACCCTTCAATTGCGATGTAGTTGTAGTTCATTGTTAGGAGATTTAAGATTTAATATTTAAGATTTAATACATTGAACCCTTATTTTCAAAAGCACCCTTAGTAGCATAGTTTAATTACTAATTGTTAATTGTCAATTGTCAATTGTCAATTGTCAATTGTCAATTGTTAATTGTTTATATCGTCTCCATTTGTCCAAAACTGCGGTAAAGTCAGGGGGGAGTTCGGAGTCGAAGAACATATTCTCTCCGGTAGATGGGTGGACAAGTCCTAACTGTTTGGCGTGGAGGGCTTGTCGAGGTATCAATTCAAAGCAGTTGTTTACGAACTGTTTATATTTGGTAAAGGTAGTTCCTTTAATAATCTGGTCTCCTCCGTAGGTTTCATCGTTAAAAAGTGGATGCCCGATAGATTTTAGATGGATGCGAATTTGGTGGGTTCTTCCGGTTTCCAATTGACATTCAATAAGGGTAACATAGCCAAACCTTTCCAGCACTTTCCAGTGGGTAACGGCGTGTTTCCCGTATTCGCTATCTTCTGGAAAAGTGGTCATTACCAATCGGTCTTTAAGATTTCGCCCTACTTTTGCGATGATAGTACCCTCATTTTCATCAAAATCTCCCCACACCAACGCCCAATATTTTCTTTCAATGGTATGGTCGTAAAATTCTCGGGCAATTTTCATTTGCGCCTCTTCGTTTTTAGCCACAGCAATAATTCCCGAAGTATTTTTATCGATACGGTGCACTAAAAGTGGGCGAACGGGTTCTCCCTCTTTTGTCCTTTTTCCCTGAAAATGATAAGTCAGCGCATTTACCAAAGTGCCTGTATAGTTACCATACGCGGGGTGCACCACTAACCCCGCCGGTTTATTCACAATAATAAAATCATCATCCTCGTAACAGATATCCAAAGGAATATTTTCCGCAATAATCTCAATTTCTCTCGGCGGTGTGGGCATCAAAATAGTAATTTGGTCGCCGGGTTTAACCTTATAGTTTTGTTTTTCAGGCGTACCGTTTACTAAAATGCACTCTGCTTTTGCCGCATTTTGAATCTTATTACGTGAAGTGTTTTGAATAAGATTGAGCAAATATTTGTCAATGCGCATTAATTCCTGTCCGCGATCTACCGTAAACTTAAAATGTTCATATAATTCATCTTTTTCTTCTATCTGCATACGCTTAATTTTTTTTCGTGGGGGCAAATTCCAATATCAATTTGTTGGGAAACACCTTTGGCATCCCCGTCAATGTGGTAGTAAAAATTCTTATTTGAACTTATGGATATTTTGTTGGAAGTTATGAGAGACACATACTTTGATTTTTCTATTTTTCCTGCTAACACTTTAATTCCAAAAGGAATAACAGAAAGTAAAGAGGGTTTTTTGCATAACACAACATCAAGTTTTTCGTCATCTAATTTTGCTTTTGGCGCCATTTTCACATTATATCCCCATTGAGAACAGTTGGCAATAGTAATAAAAAAATAGTTTCCTGAAATTTTTTCATTTTCCAACTTAATTTCGAAATTCTGTTCTTTAGTTTTGAAAAATGCTTTCAAGATAGCCCAAACATAGCCCAAAAATTTTCGCTTTTTTCCTCTGTTAAAATCGTAGGCTACCTGGGCATCGAAACCAACGCCGGTTACGCTGAAAAAATATTGATGGTTGCAAACTCCAACATCTATTTGTTTAATATTTAATGAATTAATATTTGAAATTGCTTTTTTGTAATGTAGTGGGATTCTTAAATCTCTTGCCAAACCGTTTCCCGAGCCACAGGGAACAATAGCCAACGCAGTATTTGTCCCAACCAACGAAGCGGCAATTTCGTTAATCGTACCGTCTCCCCCCACGGCAACCACAATATCCATATTCTTTTCCACTGCATTTTTAGCAATTTCAGGGGCGTGCCCCACATATTCCGTATGAATAATTGAAACATCGAATTTGTTAATATCCAACAAGTTGGGAATAGAAGTAATGATTTTATCTTTCTTCTTCCCCCCCGAAACAGGATTAATAATAAATAGTATAGTTTTCTTCATACTTAACTGTTTGCACTTGTTCTAAATCCTATTGGGTTACGTGGTTTTTCAAGTTCCTTTTTATACGCAATATATTCGTCAAATAATTGAAAAAGTGCGTCAAATTTTATTTCATTTTTATCAAGTCTTAAATTAGTTTCACGCATAAAATTATCTAATTCATGTTTTAATTCTGAGTAGTTTAACACATATTGTCTGATTGCAACAAAAGCACGCATGATTTTAATGTTTGAGTCTATTGCCTTTTGAGAATGCAATATTCCGGACAGCATTGCAACACCTTCTTGTGTAAAAGCGTACGGCAAGGCACCACCAAGACGTTTTTTTGGTGGTATCACAAATTGTGATACCATACTATCAACCTCTTGTTCAGTAAGAACAAACATAAAATCGGAGGGGAAACGTTCAATATTACGCCTGACAGCTTGTTTTAATGCTCTAGTTTCCACCTCATAGCGTTTAGCCAAATCAAAATCAAGCATCACTTGAACCCCTCTTATCTCGTGTATGCTTTGAATAATTGATAACTCAATAACATTTTCTTGTTTTCCAACAGGTAGTATAATGTTTGTCTCCATACTTCAAAATTTTCTGACTAATGATAGTTGTATTAATTCCTCATAAATTTTACGATGAGTGTTTCTCATCACTTTATTTATCAAGCTATCTAATAAACAAACGGCACCACCCTCTTCAACTTCCTGTTATTCAAAAACTCTTCGGGAAACTCCTGTTTGTAGCGTTTGTAGATGGCATTGGCGCGGGGCACCAAATTGGCAAATGTCCAGATGAAGAACACCAATCCCGAAACCGACCACGTTAAGATGGCAAATCCCAGCCACTCTATCAATTCTCCCATATAATTGGCACTGGTTACATATTTGAACATAAACCCTTTAGGAAAATAGTGTTTGGTGTCGTTGGGGTCTTTTCGTAAATGCCTGATAATATAATCGGAGCGTAAATTAATGATGTAGCCCGTTATAAACAAACAAACTCCCAGAAGAAACCGCCACGAATAGAACCAGCTTGTTCCTGCTTGCACAAACAACGCGGGAGATTCCTGAATATATGCCACGTGGAAAATCCAGTAGCCCTGCATCATAGCGTTTAGAATATTAAAAGATATTCCCAAAAACATAATTCCGATGGGCATTCTGCTTTTCCCTTTCAACAAGAACGGAAAAATGAGTGTACGTTGAATGTAATGGGCTTGAAAAATCAACAGGAAAACGATGGGTACAATATCCCACCTGTGCGAGGATGTTAGCCATAACACAATCATTGCCACAAAGATAGGCAATTCCATAATAAACCACGCCCATTTGTTGTTAATGGTCTTCCCCCATTTGTCGGTGCGTAAAATGCCATATCCTGCCTCCACAAAATAGAGCGCAACAAAAGTGGCAAGAGCAATGACTATCATTGTCCATAAATAGATGTAAAAAGCACTGAGAAACATAAATAATTAATAATTAATAATTAATATTTATTTCAAACGGTAATCTTGCCTGAATGCCGGAAGATTCGGTGATTGTTTTAATACCTTTGTAGGTAAAATAGAGTTCGCCGAGTTGTTGTTGCAATGCTTTTTCAACTTTGGTTTCGGAGTCTAATTTAGAGAATAGTTTGGTAAAGAAATCTTGTGTTTTTGGGTAAACAATGATTCCATAATCTGTAAGTTCTGCAAGTTCTGCGGCTTTGGCAACGGCGGCATCCAGATTTCCCAATTGGTCAACCAATCCAATATTAATAGCTTCTATTCCCGACCACACACGCCCTTCGGCAATCTTATATACCTCCTCAATGGGAAGATTTCTGCCCTCCGCCACGTGTTTGGTAAAAATATCGTAAATCTCTTCAATGGATTGGGTTATTTTCTTTATTTCGAACTCATCCAATGGTCTGCCAATGATGGACATATAGTCGGCGTGGGGATTACTTTTTGCCACATCCGTTGTGATTCCCAGTTTGTTTTTCAACATTTTTTGCATAGATGGAATTGCACCAAACACCCCGATGGAGCCTGTAAGTGTATTGGGTTGGGCAACAATGTAATCTGAGTTACAGGCGATGTAGTATCCACCGGAGGCAGCATAGTCGCCCATAGAGGTAACTACGGTTTTTCCTGCGGCTTTAGCCAGATTAATTTCGTTCCATATCATTTCGGAAGCCATTGCGCTACCCCCACCGGAGTTCACTCGTAATACAATCGCTTTCACTTTGTCGTTTTGATAGGCTTTGCGAATCTCTTTGCATAAACTTTCGGAATAGATATTTCTATCGTTTCCTTTTCCGTCGATGATGCTTCCAAATGCGTACACAATAGCCACATTTTGAGATTTTTCTCTTACGGCGGCATTCTTTCTGTACGCACTGATGGTGGTCGTGTAAAGTTTATCTTTTTCGGCGACATTCAGTTCATTTTTCAAGAAATTTTGATATTCTATGGGGTAAAGAATGCCATCTACCAATTGCAATTCTTCACATTTTTTCGCGTTTGTACAAAGCAGTTGGTCAGCCATTTGATTAAGTTCTTCTTGTGGAATATTACGGCTTTTGGAAATATCATTTACGATTACACTCCAGAAATTGTTGACCAACAGGTTCATCTGTTCGCGGTTTGCAGGGCTCATTTTATCTGAAATAAAAGGTTCAACAGCACTTTTATAAGTGCCGTGCCGGATAATTTGCATATCAATATCCAGTTTGTCAATCAATCCTTTGTAAAACATTAATTGAAAACTTAATCCTTTCAAGTCCACATTCCCATAGTTACTCATAAACACTTTATCGGCTACGGAGGCAACGTAATAGGCTCTTTGTGAAAAATATTCACTGTAAGCATAAATAAATTTGCCGGAGTTTTTAAAATTTTCCAGTGCCATTCTGATTTCCGTCAGTGTGGCTGCTCCCGCGGAGATGAAAGGATTTAACTCAAGGCTGATTCCTTTGATAAGCGGGTCGGTAGCAGCTTTGTTGATACAGTTAAGAATATCGTCTAAACCGGTAAAAGAAGTGCCATAACTTTCCAACCCGGTGTTTTCAAACGGATTATCTTCGCCCCGTTCTTCTATATTTCCACCGAGCGTAATTTTAAGAACGGTATTGCTCTTAATTGTTGAAGGTGTTGAGGTAGTAAGCGAAGCAATCATCCCCAGCATAAAAAAGATACTTAAAAAGGCAATGACGATGTTGCATAAGATGAATCCTACCATAGAGCCGAACACTACGCGCCAAAATTTACGACCGCCTGTTTCGGTTTTTCGATGAACATAAACTTGTTGTTCCATAAATAAAATATTTTGTGAATGAATAAAGAGCGCAAAAATAGATTTATTTCATTATAAGTAATAAAAAAATATATTTTCGCCGCCCAAAAAAAACCTGCGGATGTGGCGTAATTGGTAGCCGCGTTAGACTTAGGATCTAATGTCGAGAGGCGTGGGGGTTCGAGTCCCTTCATCCGCACAACAGTTTCTCAAAAAAATCAAAAAACAACTTGAAGTTGCAGGTTTTTATTAGAGAAAAACTTTGATGATTTAAAAAAAAATATACTTTCGCGCCGTGAGTACCCGCAAAGCCTCTTAATAATGCTCAAATCTGCGGGTCATTTTATTTTATACCACTTATGAAAGTCAATTTTACCAAAGCCTGTACACTCCCACCGGACTTAATTTCTTTACTAAAACAACGCGGTTTAGTTATTTCCAATGAACAAAAAGCCATTAATTATCTTACCAATCTAGGCTATTTTAGACTCAGTGCCTATTTCTATCCTTTGCTGAAAGAACCTAAAAGCGACCATCTTTATAAAAGTGGCGCAACATTCGATATGGCATTAGATATGTATCGTTTCGACCGCAAATTGCGTATTCTTCTTTTTAACGAAATCGAAAAAATAGAAGTGGCAATACGTAGTGCGATGAATAATTTGATTAGCGACGCTTTGGGTAATGTTTTTTGGATGACCGATGTGCAATATTTCAGCAGTCCAAGCGGATTTTCAAAATCATTAGCCTTAATTCAATCGGAAATGGATAGAACAAAAGAAGAATTTATCGACCATTTCCGCAACAAATATCTTAATACATTTCCACCTGCATGGATGATTAGCGAAATTATTCCTTTGGGAATATTGTGCGGCATTTACAATAACTTAAAAATGATGTATCCGAAAAAGAAAGTGGCTAATCATTTTGGATTGCCATATCCTGTTTTTTCTTCATGGATTTTGGTGTTGGCGAACTTGAGAAATGTGTGTTGCCACCATAACAGAACGTGGAACAAAAACCATCTTGTTATTCCTGCAGACATCAAAGCCCCTGCTTTTCCGTGGATAGACAGTTCTACCACTGATTTGAAACGTATTTATTTCCGAATCTGTATCATCAAATACTTGCTTTTTACTGTTTCGCCAAATAATAAGTTTACTCAAAAACTAATATCCCTATTGGCAGAATACCCCACTATTGATATAAAAGCAATGGGTTTTCCTCCCGATTGGCAAAATGAACCACTTTGGAAATAACTGCAATTTTTTTTCATTTAACAAAACTACATTTTGAGAAACATTTCATAAAACGTTCCATGACCAAAACCGATTTTACCGATTGTTTTCTTGCACGTTTAGAAAAAGGTTTTTCTGAAAAAAATAGTACAGAAATTCAAAACCTTAATCTTGAATCGCTTTTAGTGAATGTTTTACGAGATGCTATTCTTTTTAACTCTAAGGATACTGCTTTTAAATCTAAGGAATATGATTATTTAAGAATGAGGAAGAAAAATGAGCGGGAACAGATTGCTTTCAGGGCGGCATATCTTTTTGAATCATTGTATTTTATAGATAAACGCAACCTCCATTATTTTAAAGATGATTTTGTGAAAATTCTTTCTAAGATTACCAATGAAAGTTCAAAAAGACATTTTGGGAAAATCCTAACCGATGTGTTAATAAACAACCTTTTGTCTTTCACAAATGAGGAGTATGAAAAATTGGCTGAAACAGTTGTTACTTGGGCAGTTGCACCTCAAACACGCGTGGCGGTGCAAATTTGGGCATTTGAAATTCTGGTTCAACTACGCGAAAAAGCCCACATAGCAGAAGAGACGATCTTCTATCTGTTTGAAATGTTTGCGCAAGACTCTTCCCCTGCAATGAAATGCAGACTAAAAAGGTGGAAAAAAAAGTACATTTTTTTATATTGATTTTTTTATATTTTCGCCGGCTATTAAAAAAAAGATAAATTATTAACAAAGAAGAAGATTATTATGTATTTAACCCCAGAAGTTAAACAACAAATTTTCGCCGATTATGGAACTGGAGCAACTGACACCGGGTCGGCTGAAAGCCAAGTGGCACTGTTTACACACAGAATTAAACACCTTACCGAACACTTGAAAAAAAATAAAAAAGATTTGTCCACAAAACGTTCGCTAATTAATTTGGTTGGAAAACGTAAAAAAATGTTAGACTATCTTAAACGACAGGATATTGAACGCTATAGAGCGATTATTAAGAAGTTAGGACTACGTAAATAATGATTGGAATTACAAAAAAATTCGATTTAGGTGACGGAAGAGAAGTTACCATCGAAACAGGAAAATTAGCCAAACAAGCCGATGGCTCTGTGGTGGTTAGAATGGGCGATACGATGATTTTGGCTACCGTATGCTGTAAAAAAGAAGCCGCAGAAAACGTTGATTTTATGCCACTTCAGGTAGAGTATCAAGAAAAATATGCCGCTGTGGGAAGATTCCCCGGCGGTTTTTTCAAACGCGAAAGTCGCCCCTCAGAATACGAAATATTGATCGCAAGATTGGTGGATAGAGCACTCCGTCCACTTTTCCCCAGCGATTTCCACGCCGAAACACAAGTGTTGGTAACACTGATTTCAGGCGATAAAAACAACCTCCCCGATGCACTGGCTTGCTTAGCCGCATCCTCCGCGCTGTCCGTTTCCAATATTCCTTTTTTGGGACCTATTTCGGAAGTGCGCGTAGGTAGAATCGACGGAAAATTCGTCATCAATCCTACTGTGGAAGAGATGGAACGTTCTGATATTGATATGATTGTGGCAGCATCGCTGGATAATATTATGATGGTGGAAGGAGAGATGAAAGAGATTTCAGAAGCCGATATGGTGGCTGCCCTTAATTTTGCACACCAAGCCATTAAAATTCAATGCAATGCCCAAATAGAACTGGCAGCAATGGTTGAAAAAGCAAACCCAAAGCGTGAATATTGCCACGAGAAAAACGACGAAGAATTACGCGACTTGGTTCATAAATCCACTTACGATAAAGTGTATACCGTTGCCAAAGCCCAAACTGCCAAGCACGAAAGAGGAGACGCTTTTGATGCGATTTTGAACGAGTTTTTGGAAACAATACCCGAAGAGGAACGCGATGAAAAAACTCCGTTAGTTAAGCGTTATTACCACGACGTTCAGTACGAAGCGATGCGGAATATGATTTTGCACGACAGAACCCGCTTGGATGGACGTTCTTTAGACCAAATTCGCCCAATATGGATAGAAACCGACTATTTACCCTCCGTGCACGGCTCAGCAGTGTTTACCAGAGGCGAAACACAAGCGCTTACGACTTGTACATTGGGAACAAAGTTGGATGAACAAACTATTGATGGTGCCGTAATTGAAGGTTCAAGCCGTTTTATCCTGCACTACAATTTTCCGCCCTATTCAGTAGGTGAGGTTAGAAGAATGCTCAGTGCAGGACGCCGCGAAATTGGTCACGGAAATTTGGCACACCGCGCACTAAAACCGATGATTCCTTTCGACACTCCCGATTTTCCATATTCGGTTCGAATCGTTTCCGATATTTTAGAATCGAACGGAAGTTCTTCTATGGCAACTGTTTGTGCGGGTACATTGGCATTGATGGATTGTGGGGTTAAGATTAAAAAACCCGTTTCTGGAATTGCTATGGGTTTAATTACCGATGATAAAACAGGAAAATACGCTATCTTATCCGATATATTAGGCGACGAAGACCATCTGGGAGATATGGATTTTAAAGTGTGTGGCACCAAAGACGGAATTACCGCTTGTCAAATGGACATTAAAATCAACGGACTATCTTCCGAAATTATGGCAGAAGCGTTGGAACAGGCAAGAATAGGACGTTTGCATATCTTAGACAAAATTGTTGAAGCATTGCCCGAAGCCAGAGAAGATTACAAACCGTTTGTGCCACGAATTATGCAAATTATTATCCCGAAAGACTTTATTGGTGCAGTTATTGGAACAGGCGGCAAAATTATTCAGGAACTGCAGCGCGAAACCAATACTGTTATCAATATTGAAGAAAAAGACGGAATGGGCTACGTGGATGTGGCAGCCGCCAATTTAGACGATATTCAACGGGCTATTGATAGAATTAAACTGATTTGCACCGTTCCCGAAGTGGGCGAAGTTTACGACGGTGTGGTAAAAGGTGTACAAACTTTCGGTGCTTTCGTAGAGTTTCTGCCCGGTACCGAAGGATTGCTTCACGTTTCGGAAATTGCTTACCAAAGAATTGAAAATGTTTCCGATGTACTGAAAGAGGGTGATGAGATTAAAGTGAAACTTATCGCTATTGATGATAAAGGTAAGTTCAAACTGTCGCTCAGAGCATTGTTGCCCAAGCCGGAAGGCTGGGTAGAACCTGCGCCAAGACCACCAAGAAGCGGTGGTAGACGCGACAGTCGTGGTAGTCGTGACAGGAATGGCGGTGAAGGCCGTCCACCAAGAAGATATTAGGAATTATGAAAAAATATTTGTTCATACTGTCGGTTTTATGCTGTTTAATAATTTTTAGTTGTAATAATACACCAAACAATAACAGCGAACTAATTCAAAAAGAGATGATTACAAAAGATATTACCTATATTCCCGAGGGCGTTTGCAGTCGGCAAATGGATATTTCCGTGGTAAACGATACCATAAGAAGTGTAAAAATAACCAAAGGATGCGCCGGAAATACGCAAGGCGTATCCCGCTTGATAGAGGGGATGCAGATAGATGATGCTATTTTCAGATTAGAGGGAATAACTTGCGGAGATAAAGCCACTTCCTGCCCCGACCAGTTGGCAAAGGCACTCAAATCGATGAAATAAATTAGAAAGGTGGTTCAGAAAATCACCTTTTTTTGTTTTTCCCATAACAATATTTCTATCTTTGCACCTTTATTTTTATTACCTGCAATGAAAAAAGTTCACAGTTATTATTTCGCACTGTTCTTGATGCTTTCGATTTCTTTATCGGCGCAGGTAAATTACAAGATTCTCGAAAACTCTTACCAAACCATACGTATTTCATTTACTTTCGATGACATTAAAACTATTGATGTTGTAGCCGATGAGGGTAATTTTACCCGAGTTTCCATAGATGGCTGCTTGGGTAGCAAAAATATTGGCGAACCCCAACTGCCTGTCTCGGTAAATATGCTCGAAATCCCATTTTTTGAGGATTATGTGCTCAATATTTATGGTAAAGATGTTGAGATTTTTGATGCGAAAACTTTAGAGATTAACTATCCGCTCTATCCGGCACAACCCTCTGTTTCAAAATCTCACGAGGGTCCGATAGCGTTTGTTCATCAGAAAAACACCTACCAAACCGATGCCTTTTATGCACTTCCTTTGGCAAAATTTGAAGAAACAGGTGTAAAACGTAATGTGAATTTGGGAACACTTTATGTTTCTCCCGTACAATACAATCCTGTTACCCAAGAACTTAAAGTTTTCAAAACGGTTGAGGTGGAAATTCTTTTCAAAAATATTGACTTTGATAAAACAGTAAAAATTAGAGATTTACATAAAACCCCATTGTTCACTCCATCTCAAGTCATAAATTCAAGAAAAAGTGAAAGAGGAGAGTTTAAGAATACACCGATAAAATATTTGATTGTAGCCCATAAGATGTTTAGAGGGTTTTTAGATGAGTTTATTTTATGGAAAAAACAAAAGGGTTTTTTAGTAGAAGTTGGCTATACGGATGATGAAAATGTGGGCACTACTAAAACTTCCATTGCAGCTTATATCAAAGCACAGTATGATAGTGCTACTGTAACGAATCCTGCCCCCACTTTTGTATTACTAGTGGGCGATGTGCAACAGATACCGGCATCAATTGATATTGCTCATCCAACCGATTTGTTTTATTTTACATTGCCAGGCAGTTATTTTCCATGGTGCTACTATGGACGTTTTTCCGCGCAAAGTATCTCTCAGTTAGTTCCGCAAATTGAAAAAACACTACAATACGAGCAATATACGATGCCCGACCCTGATTATTTGAACAAAATTAGTTTAATAGCAGGGTTCGATGTTGATTATGCCCCGCTTTACAGTAATGGTTTTGTGAATTATGTATCTCAATATTACGCTAACGCGGATAATGGATTTGCACAAGTTAATAAGTATTTGCACCCCTGTGTTGATAAGGCTGCTAAAATTCGTGATGAAATTGGAAAAGGAGTTGGAATAGCAAACTATAGTGCCCATTGCACCTCAAACGGCTGGAGCAGCCCGGCTTTTAATAAAACTCACATTGCTACCACCATGAATAATTTGAATAAATATGGATTAATGATTGGAAGTTGCTGTGAATCAAATAAGTTTTCCGTTTCCGAATGTTTTGGGGAAGCGTTACTAAGAACACCAGGGAAAGGGGCGGTTGGATATATTGGTGCTTCTAACGACACTTACTGGGATGAAGACTATTACTGGGCGATTGGATGTAGGAACGAAAACGAAATTACGACAAACCCAACCTACGACACCAACCGCTTGGGTGCTTACGACCGGTTATTTCACACCCACGGGGAAAATTACACGCATTGGATGACTACTTTCGGGGCGATGATGCAGGCAGGAAATTGGGCGGTACAAGCCTCAACCTCAGAAGATTATAAAAAGTATTATTGGGAGGTTTATCATCTTATGGGAGACCCCTCGGTAATGACCTGGTTGACCAAACCTTCGGCAATGCCCGTAACTATTACGAATTATATTGAAGAAAATACAAACACCCTCACGGCAAAAGTGGTGCCTTTTGCATACTGTGCGCTAACGAGTAACGAGGGAGAATTGTTAAGTGCCGGTTTTGCCGATGAAAACGGAGATATTACCCTCACATTCGATTCCGTATATCTTGAAAACTACCGTTTTACCGCCTGGGCGCAACACTTTACGCAGTTTATGAAAACCCTGCCGCTACGTGTAGAGACGTGGCGCGCCGCGTCTCTACACGTTTACCCGAATCCAACAACCGGGGAATTGACAATTAACAATGGACAATTGACAATTGGTAATGTGGAAGTTTTTGATGTGTTGGGCAGAATGCAGAAAAGCAGAAGAGCAGAAGTGCAGAATGTAGTGTTGGATATCTCTGATTTGCCAAACGGAATCTATTTTTTGAGAATAACTACCGATAAGGGAATAGTAATGCAGAAAGTAATTAAAAATTAACAATTATAAATTAAAAGATGTTTATGCCATTGAACTATGCTACTAAGGGTGACGTTTGAAAATAAGGGTTCAATGTATTAAATTTTAAATTTTAAATCTTAAATCTATGACCACCGCCTCCCAATTCGACCAAATAGAGAAAATTTGTTTTGAACTTTTTTCCAAAAAAGCAAAAGATTACGGTACGGCGTGGCGTATTTTGCGCACCTCTTCATTAACCGACCAAATTTATATTAAAGCGCAGAGAATCAGAAGTATTCAAGAAAAGGGAATCGCAAAAGTGGATGAGGGAATTGTGCCGGAGTTTATCGGAATTATTAACTATTCCGTGATGGCACTCATTCAGTTGGAAATTGGAGAAACCGACTCTTTTGAAGGAATGATTTCTGCGGAGGAAGCCACAAAATTGTATCAAAAATATATTCATAATGCGAAAGCGTTGATGCTCGATAAAAATCACGATTATGGCGAAGCGTGGCGGAATATGCGCGTGGAATCATTAACCGACATTATTCTGATGAAATTGTTGCGTATCAAACAAATTGAAGACAATAAGGGGAATACGCTCGTTTCGGAGGGATTAGACGCAAATTATTATGATATAATAAATTACGCAGTATTTGCAATGATTAAATTAACACTATAAACAATGAAAAAACAAAAAGAATCTACCTGGCTTATGATTGTACGTCTGTTGTTGGCGGGCGTGTTTATATTTTCGGGCTTGTCGAAAATGATAGACCCCGTTGCCTCCGGAATACTAATGGACGATTATTTTATCTCGTTTGGGATGGGTTTTATGCACCCGTTCTCATTAACGCTGGGAATGTTAATGAACATCGCTGAGTTTACGCTGGGTTTTATGCTCCTTTTTAGAATCAGAGTGAATCTCACAGCTTTAGGATTTCTGTTATTTATGGTTTTCTTCTTCTTCCTAACGGCTTGGTTGGCAGTGGCTGAACATTTAGAAGTGAACTACGGCTACAATCTTAAAGTAGTGAAAGATTGCGGATGCTTCGGGCAAGCCATCGCTATGAGTAATTTGGAAACTTTTTTGAAAAATGTGGCGTTGATGGTGGTTACACTTATTGTTTTCGGTAAACGAAAATCGATACCCGATATTCGGTTAACGCAGTTGGGACAATGGCTCTTTGCCTGTGTGGGCGCCGGAATTGCATTGTTCATACAAATCTACTGCCTGCATAACTTACCCATCATTGATATAACAAAATCAAAATGGAAAACAGGAAAAGATATGGTGGAACTTTTGGTAGAAAAACCGGCAGAAAAAGAGATGTTGTTCCTCTATAAAAATGAAGAGGGTATAGAAAAGTTGCTCTCTATGGAAGAGATGGAAACGATAACGGAAACAATTCCAAAGTTTTATGAAGAATATTATTTCGTTGACCGCATAGATTCGGTTATTACGGAAGCCGTAAAACCGGAAATTGCAGGTTTTTCTATGTTAGATGACCAAGGGAGAGATTTTACAAGTATCTATCTTGATTATAACAAAGAAACTGTTTACCTGCTATTTATGCACGATTTGGATGAAGTGAGCAAAGCAGCCCTGCAATCCGGAAAACTAACGCAATTAGTAGCGTATTGTATGGATAATAAGATTGATATTGTGGGAATTACCAACTCTTCCCCGGAAGAGATTAAGGATTTTACGGAAAAACTCAACTATACTACTGTTAATGGATCCAATTCCAACCCTGATGAAATTAAAGTTCTTGTGGAAAAACAGATCAACTTCCCCATTTATTACAATCCCATAGACCCTGTTAAAGGACCTTTTATTGTGCGCGATGCCGTTCGTTCCAACCCGGGATTAATCATCCTGAAAAATGGGGTGGTATCAGAGAAAAGAGCGTGGCGGAATTTCTAATAAATAGGGTTCATCTATGTAAACAAATCGGCATGAGTACCTGTACTGGTTAATGATATGGTAATCTCATTATTATTAACTCTCCATATCAGCAACCAATTCGGCTCTAAATGCGCTTCCCAGTGATTGACTAAAATTCCTGATAATTTGTGAGTTTTATATGGTATGTAAGGTAATGTGCCTGTATTACTTAAAATTTCAATTGCTTTGTTCATAACTTCAGCACTTTTACCTCTTTTAAGCATCAGTTTGAGTTGCTTTTTAAATTCGTTAGTATAGTAAATTTCGTACATCATCCAAGAATTTCTGCTACAGCGTTTTTGTGATTAATGAGTTTCGTAACTTGCCCATTAGTCTCTTCCGCCAATGCTTGTTGCATTGATTTTGAAAGTTTTGTTTGTTGTTCATTTTTTTCAAAAGGAACTTTCAAAGTTTGTGCTAAATGTTCAAACAAATGGACATACTGCAAGTTGTTTGTTCTAAAGGTTATACTTGTCATAGCATTTATGCTTTATGGATGCGCAAAAATACATTAATCTACTTGAGAAGTTTTTATTTTCTCAAAAAAAATTTTTTCAATACAAAACCCACCAACCCTTTCCGTTCCAATTTTGTTAACCCAATATAAAAGATAATAAATCCCGATGAGATTACCGTTACGGCGCATACCCCAACCAATCTCATAAATGATTCATCAAAACTGCTATAGAAAAGTATCGGCAGCACAAACGCCAGCGCAGTTACGGCGGTAATGGGGAGAATAACCTGTTTGATGTATTGAGAGATATTCATTTTCAGTAACTTGTTCATAAAATAAACCCTGCACATTTGCGCCAAAATGGACGCAACTATGGAAATATACATCGTAACTTGCGGGGGAAAACCTAATTTGAGAAACAAATACGAAACCGGAAGAATCATTAAGATTATGGTACTGGTAACGATTTGGTATTTTTTGATTTTTCCGGTGGCATTGATGGATGCGACTAACGGATTTGCCAAAGATTCTATAATGGCAACAATAATGATGAGCCTCGTAAAAACGACTGTGTATTCGGGAACATTGTTGTTTAGCCAAATATTTAATATGGATGATGTTTCAATAAGTACGGGTATGGAGAGAACTAAGATTAAATAGTAACAAAATTTTGAACTTTGAAATACCAATTTCATCAATTCCCCCGAATTATCGTCATTATCAGCGGAATACGATTTTATGATTTGCGGACGGATGGCGGTAAAGAAATTGGTTATAAAAAGTATTAGAGCATTGTAAACTCTGTACGCAAGACCCCGAGCGGCATTCACAAGCACATCGAAAAAACTGTTAAGTAACAAATCAATCCCCTTGCTTCTAAATGTCATTGATAAAGAGCCTATTACATTCCATCCCGCAAAATTCAACACTTCATTAAACATAGTTTTATTCCAGTAGTATTTTAGGCTGCATTCGGGAAATTTTACGGTGGAGTAAATAATGTAAGTGGCAGATATTAAGATTTGTACAAGGAAAGCCAGGAGCGCATATAAAATCAGTTTGTCGAGAGAAAAATAGAGCAGGGCAAAAACAATTGCCAACTTGAAAAGTACTTCCAGAATGCTTAAATAGGCGTAGGCTTTCATGTGTTCCCGCGCCGTAATGATGGCAACGTAAGGAATGGTAACAATGCTAACTGCTGCTGAAAGTACTGAAAACTGGTACACCCACGCAGTTGCAATTACTCTATCCGGTGGGATGTTCATTATATTATTGAGATACCAGAGCCCCACTGTTTCAGCCAAAATAAGAATAATAATTGCAAGTCCTATGAAAATCAATACATTAACACTAAATAATTGTTTAAGTTTGGCATAGTTTTCCACGCCGAGTTCTACGGCAAAGAATCGTTGCGCGGCGGTTGCCATGGTACTGCCCAAAAATGCAAACATCGCTACAATCGTCCCCACCACTTCATAAGTTCCATAATCGGATTTTCCGAGCACATTCAGCAGCACCCTCGTAATATAGAGCGTAATCAACATAATCAGCAACATTCTGAAGTAGAGAAGTGCTGTATTTTTCGCGATGCGGGATTTGTTGATGGGGGGCATAATAAGATTTAAAGATTTAAAGATTTAAGATTTAAAGTTTAAGGTTTTGGGTTCAATAGTTCAAAAAATTCTTGCGGTCTTACGGTCTTACTGTCTTATGGTCTTCAAAAGCTCCCTTAGTAGCATACATTACAATTTATCGGCGGAGTTCAAAGTTTTTTCCGAGATAGACGGTTCTCACGTATTCATCTTGGGCAAGTTCTTCGGCGGTGCCGGTTTTGATGATGCGCCCTTCAAAAAGCAGATAGGCACGGTCGGTAATCGACAAAGTTTCGTGCACGTTGTGGTCAGTGATGAGAATTCCGATGTTTTTTTCTTTCAGTTTCCAAACGATATTTTGAATATCTTCCACGGCAATGGGGTCAACGCCGGCAAAAGGTTCATCCAGGAGGATAAACTTTGGGTTTGCCGCCAAACAGCGGGCAATTTCGGTACGTCTGCGTTCCCCCCCCGATAAATTTTGCCCCAGATTTTTCCTTACTTTCTGAATATTAAACTCCTGAATCAGACTTTCCAATTTTTCGTTTTGTTCCTCTTTACTCATACCGGTAAACTGTAGGATAGCTCTAATATTATCTTCCACAGATAGTTGACGAAATACAGAGGCTTCTTGCGGGAGGTAAGAGATGCCCATTTGTGCGCGTTTGTACATCGGCAGTTTGGTAATATTCTGTTCATCTAAGAAAATCTGCCCTGAAAAAGGCTTGATAATTCCCACAATCATATAGAAAGAGGTAGTTTTTCCTGCACCGTTTGGTCCGAGTAATCCAACAATTTCCCCTTGTTTTACATCAAAAGAGACCTCATTGACTACTTTTCTGTTTTTGTAGATTTTTACTAAATTTTCGGTACGAATGGTATGGTTCATAGTAATGTTTTTTCAACTTCGGCTTTAATTTTTTGCGATAATGTTTCCACAAAACGTTCTAATGGTTTCTGTACTAAGGGTTTTAAGAAAACAGGCATCTCAATATCCATATCGGCTGTTACATCGGTTTCATTTTCAGAAACAGCGTTCATATTCAACGTTAAAAAGAGCGGAATATTTTTATCATTTTCAGCCGCAAAACGAATTTTCGAGGAAGCTGTTTTTTCTAATATTTTCAGTGTAATGGCAGCGATATTTTCAACGGTAAAGCTGCATGAATCAGCCGTTACAGTAATATCTTTAACCTGATCAGACATATAACGCGGAAAATTTTGCAGGTTACCTGCCAGTTCAAAAATTTTGGGAGCAGGGAGCTTAATACGGGTAATTGGGCTTGTAATTTTCATAAGAATTGGTAAAGGAGGCAAAACTTGTAGGTTTGCAAAGATAAGAAATTTTAAATATCAAAAATATCAGTTAAATTTTCAAAAGAATTTCTTGTCAATAACAATATTTTAGGCATATCCTAGAAGGGGTGCAAATACATATAATAGGGTAATCAGTTGTTTCATAACCATAATAATTTAAAAGATAAGTTTTTACAATTTACCTGCAAGGAAATAAAAAAACTTATACTTTCGCCGTTGAATAAAAACTTTCTCACAATATGGTAATCGGTATTATTCCGGCACGTTATACTTCCACCCGCTTTCCCGGAAAGTCGCTGGCATTAATCCAAAGCAAACCGATGATTCAGCACGTGTTTGAAAGATGTAAGGAAGCGGATTTAGATGACTTGTTTGTTGCAACTGATGATGAAAGAATTAAAAACTGTGTGAAAAGTTTTGGGGGCAAGGTCATTATGACTAACACCAACCACCTTTCCGGCACCGATAGATGCGCCGAAGCAGCACGCCTATTACAACTTAATCATTCGGATTTAGTGGTTAACATTCAAGGTGATGAGCCTTTTATCAGAAAAGAGGAGATCAATTTGTTAACCCACCTGTTTCAGAAGAAAACCGTTCAAATTGCAACTTTGGTAAAACCCATTTCTACTGAGGAGGAATACCATAACCCGAACAAAGTAAAAGCAGTAATTACTAATTCTCAGCAGGCACTTTATTTTTCCCGCGCACCCATACCTTATCAAAATATTGTTCGGGGCGATAACTATCGACCCTTGCTCGCCTATAAACATATTGGCATTTACGCGTATTCAAACGATACCTTGCAGAAAATCACCAAATTACCTGTTTCAAAACTTGAAGAAACGGAAAAATTAGAGCAACTGCGGTGGTTGGAAAACGGTTTCACTATTTCTGTCGAAATATGCCATTATGAGAGTGTTGCCATTGATACACCGGAAGACCTTAAATCAATTGACAATTGACAATTGACAATTTAAAATTTAATATTTAAAATTTAATACATTGAACCCTAATTTTTTAAAGCTCCCTGAGTAGCATAAATTTAAAATCGGTTGTTTTTGGCTAAATAAATTGCGCCGCTACAGGAGTTTTTTGAGGCACCGGTAACCGATTTCAAACAGTTATTTTCTTCGTGAATGCGCAAGTAGCCTAAAAAAGCAAAAATAAGTGCTTCTTTAAAATCAATGATTTGATTATCAGGGATGTCAAGTTGAGCATTCGTTTTTTGTTGAATCAGTTCAATTAAAAATCTGTTTTTTGCTCCTCCGCCTGTAACCAGCACTTTTGGTAATGTATTAATATTTTTTCCAATCTGTTCAGCAATGTGTTCGCAGACTGTTCTTAATTTATCTTCAACAGAAATAGAAGCGTTGTCTAACAACGGTTTAACATAATGGGCAAACATCTCAAATCCAATTGATTTTGCGCTGGTTTGAAAAAAATAATCGGGTTTATTTAACTCTTCCAATAATGATTGGTTTACATTTCCCTGTCCTGCCATATTTCCCTCATTATCAAATTCATAGCACAATTGTTTTGCCAAATAGTTTAAAGGAATATTACACAACGAGATGTCGTAGGCAATACGATCGTTTGTTTTCTGCATCGAAATATTTGCAATTCCGCCAAGATTGAGGCATCCGCTGTATTCAGAAAATAGTAATTCATCTCCAATGGGGACTAAAGGTGCCCCTTGCCCTCCAAGTGCCACATCTGTAGTTCTGAAATCGCAAATAGTTGAAATTCCGGTCTTTGCAGCTAAGATAGCGCCAATACCTATCTGTTTTGTTAATCCTTTTACGGGTAGATGAAAAACGGTGTGTCCGTGCGCAGCAATATAGTTGGGCTTTATTTCAGAATTAACTAAAAACTTATTGACACACTGCGCCATAAAATTTGAAAATTCTACTTCAGTGTGGCAAAAATCTATGGCAGAACTGTGAAAAAGTTCCTGCAGTTTTTGTTGTAAAGTTTGCGGGTATGCAAACGTTTTCGTTTTTCGTATCTCATAACAATAACCGGTGTCATTTTTCCAAAAACTACACAAGGAGAGGTCTAATCCGTCTAAGGAGGTACCCGACATTATTCCCAATACAGTGAGTTTCTTAAAGTGCGACTCTACGTCATTCCGAACGAAGTGAGGAATCTCTTTCAATTGTAATACTATTTATTTTGTTTACGGTTTAAAGAGCGAATTAACATTTTTTTTTGGAGAAAAAACTGATTTTTTAGGCAAATCGTAATCATTTCCATTACCGATTAAATGTAAAAAACGACCGTTCAAGTTAGAAAAACGACCGTTTAATAAAAATATAGACCATTTTAATATCTGTATTTCAAAGCATTATACTTTTGCGGCTTCAAATTATAAGTCATTATTAACATAATTATCACAATGAAAAAACTGTTTTTTATTTTATTTTTTACCGCGCTCATTTTTGGGGCAAATGCGCAGGGTGGGAAAACACCGCCGCGCTCTTGGGAATTAATTGGAAATACCGGCACAACCTCCCGAAATTTTTTAGGCACACCGATGCGGCACCTCTCATCTTTAAAACAAATGGAGTTGAAAGAGTGCGAATTTTACCCGATGGAAATATTGGGATAGGAACCCAGCAACCGCAGGCTATGTTGCACATTGAAGATGGAGAGATATTAATTACTAAACAATTGTCAGGCTCTCCTTATTTCTCAAACATTTTGGGCTTTATAATTGATAATTTTATTTATTCTCTGGATTTTATTTCAGATAGTGAAAATTCCGGACTTCATCTTTTTCATGCTACAATGCCCTTTATGCCACCAAGTTACTCTTTATTATTTTTAGGTAATAATGACTTCGTTGGAATTGGCAATAAAAATCCAAAGGCAAATTTAGATGTAAGTGGTTCATTTAAAGCAGAAATCGCAAATATTACAGACTCTTTATCTGTAAATAAAATGAAAGTCCAAAACGCAAATATCACAAACTTGGAGGTTGTGGGTTCTCTAAAAGCACAAAATGCAACTATTACCGGAACATTAACTGCAAATGAGTTGAACGCCCAAGATATCAATACCGGCTTACTGTTTGCACACGGGGCAGAAATAGCAGGGACAAACTTCCATAAATATCATATTCCAGGTAATGCAACCAGAGAGACTGATTATCTGTACGTTAGCCACAAGGGGACTATCCCCGAAATCAACACAGATTACATAGAGGTTAATGGTGTTATCTCTATAAATGCAATAAGTGATAACGCATGACAAATAAGCGTACAGAAGAATCAAGGGAGCAATCTATTTGCGGTATATGGAAACGGTTCCTTATTAGCCCAAAGCGCAAATATTACTAAAAATATCTCTGTTAACCATAGGGCATAAAATGATTGTCGCAATTTACTTCGTTTTGAGCAGAAAGGAGCCCTATCAAGCCCCTAAACCCAAAGAGTCCACGCGAAAAACCAAAAAACAGATTAACAGTTACTTAAAACAACTACAAAAATTGGGTATTGAGGAACATTTAATTTAGAAAATTCAACAAGAAAGTCGTTTTATTACTGAGACACAAATGAACTCGTTTATGAAATTGACACCTCCCACCGAGTGGGAATAATTGTTTAAGCACCAACCGCTGTTACCAATCCTTTCAATAGGTGGAGTACGTAGATGAAAATTTAACCCCTCTTAAACACTTCAATAAAAATGTTGATTATTAACCAATTAAAAAATTATATTCAGATGAAAATAAACTCTATCGGACCTTCGTGAATATTTTTGCTACCCATATTCTTACTATAGAAAAAAATCCCTTCCAAAAAATTCCATTTTTTTCCACAAAAAATGTTTATCTGTGCAAAAAATTTCTATTTTCGCCCCAAAATTAATAAAAACAGCATATTTTTTTGAATATTAACAGATTAACTGAAAAATTTTATTTTATTGATTTCAAGGAATTTAATTAAAAATCGATTGTTAATAAGTATTCTTGTTCCAAAAAATTCCACACTGAAAATCAATACTTTATAGAGAAAAAGCAGGATAATAAAAAAAAATTATTAACAACCAGGAATTGATAAGTATATTATTTTATTTTTGTCGCGGTTTAAATGATATACCATGGGAAATTTTGAATATGGGTTCTGGGAAATTGCAATAGAAAAGTACGGAAGACTCAAGCTTCCTACCGCGCTGTTGAAATCACTGCCCGAAACGGAACGCCAAAAGTTTTGGGTAACACACGGGTTCGGTCCACATATTATGCTGTGGACTGAAACGGCTTACACCGCACAAATGGAGTTCCTTAATTCGTTAAACAGAAATATCATTGAAAACAAAAAATTTCGTAACGCCTTTCTTCGTAACACCACTTACGTAGAATGCGATGCTCAAGACCGGCTCGTCATTCCTAAACCCTTGATGGAACACTACAAAATTGAAAAAGAAGTGGTTTTACTGTTAGACAACGGTAAAATTGAAATCTGGAATGCTTCGGAGTATCATAACCAATTTGATATGAGCCCCGAGGAACTGAACCTCTTGAACGAAAAAATTCACACTGCTCACCAATCTTATCCTTTTGAAAACATTTAACCCTCTATATAATATATGTACCATCAACCCGTGCTGCTGCACGAAACCATCTCGGGACTTGTTCATAACCCTGACGGCGTTTATGTTGATGTTACTTTTGGCGGCGGCGGCCATACCCGCGAAATCCTGAATATCCTCTCTGCTAAGGGCAAAGTCATCGGATTCGACCAAGATAAAGATGCTTCCAAAAATGTGATTCAAGATTCTCGTTTTCAGTTCGTTCAATGCAATTTTAAACACCTCAAGAAATTTCTGCAATTCTATAAAGCCTATCCTGTGGATGGCATTTTAGCCGACCTCGGCGTTTCTTCCCACCAGTTTGACGAGCCCTCGCGTGGGTTTTCCTATCGCTTTGATGATAAGTTAGATATGAGAATGGATTCGCAAAAAGGGATTACTGCCGCCGAAATCATTAACACTTACCCGCATCAAAAGTTGGCAAAACTACTCTTTGCTTACGGGGAAGTACAAAATGCCCACAAAATTGCCGCACTTATCGATAAGGCAAGACTGTCAAACCCTATCAAAACTACAGGAAAATTGGTTGAAGCAATTACTCCGGCGCTTCCTAAAGGAAAAGAGAACAAAGTGTTATCGCAAATTTTTCAAGCCTTGCGTATTGAAGTAAACAACGAAATTGAAGTGCTGCAATCTCTTTTAGAACAATCGATTGATGCCCTAAAACCCGCAGGAAGAATTGCCATAATCTCTTATCACTCTTTAGAAGACAGGTTGGTAAAAAACTTCTTCAAAACCGGAAATATTGAAGGAAAACTACATAAAGACTTCTACGGCAACCCACTAACTCCTTTCAAACTCATTACCAAAAAAGCAGTTATTCCCACCGATGAAGAAATCGCACAAAACCCAAGAGCGAGAAGTGCGAAACTGAGAGTAGCGGAAAGAAATGTAAATATTTATAATTTAAAATTTAAAATTTAAAATTCAATTATTCAAATATTCTTTTAACCCTAAATCTTTAAATCTTAAATCTTAAATCTTAAATCTGTTATATGTCCCAATTTTTTAAATTTCTGAGTGGCGATTTTTTGCAGCATACAAAACTGCAAAAGTGGTACCCTTATTTGTTGCTACTGCTCTCATTAGCCGTAATTTCAATTGTAAATGAAAAAATTATCAGTCATAAAAACAAACTCATTCAAAAAAAACAATATGAATACAAAATGGCACTTAACCAACTGAAAGAGAACAACTACTATTTACCGTATCATCAAAAGAAAATTATCAGAGAAAAAGCAAAAAAAAGGGGATTTATTGAAAACCACGAAAATATGTACAAAATAGTGATTAAAGATTAGATGAAGAGATGATTATTAAACTGATAACTAAAAACTGAAAACTGATAACTGAAAACTGAAAACTAAAAAAATGTCAGATTATAAAAAATCGTTTAAAAGAAGAGCCTTTTTGGTGTATGTTTTAACCCTTCTGTTTGGGGTGGGGTGCTTGGTTCAGGTATTGTACCTTGCTATCTCAAAACGACCTCTGTTTTCGGGATACCCGAAATATTGCTTAGATAAAACACAACCAGACTGGGAGAAGAATCCACTTACCAACGACCCGAACTGCCGCTGTATTGTTACCGTGAACGACCTGATTCCTGCCCGTGGGGATATTTATGATGATACAGGTAATATTTTGGCAAGCGATTTCACAGTTTTTGATGTCGTAATTGATGGGCGGAAACTGAAACCGGAAATTGTTAAAACCAAAAAAGGAGAGTTTGTAAACGATACCCTCTATGCAACCTCGGAGATTAAGATTTCAAGAAGCGATAAAGCGGCTGTAAATAAACTCATTAACGAACTTTCTGATAAGTTTTATTTTCATTTTAAACATAAGTTTGAGCACTCGAAAGAGTATTATCGTAAGAAATTGACCGAAGCGATTGTTGACCAGCGGAATGTGGACATATTAAAATCTAACTTGATCAGTGAGAAAACGTTAGTAACTTCTGAAGATACGGCGTTTATTCGGAAATTGCCCTTATTTCTGGATAAATGCAGAAAAAAGTGCATCGGTTTTCCGAGTTATTTTAAGAGGATTTACCCTTACGGAGAGTTGGCGAAGCGGGTAATAGGCACCATTCCTCCCGGCGCTCCCAGCGGACTGGAAAAAACTTTCAATGATTGGCTTTCGGGTGCCAAGGGGGCGCAAAAGATGCTCTACATTGACGGCATTCGCGTGCCTTCTGAAAAGTTTTCCAATCCAAACGATGGCGCAAATATTCATACTACCCTAAATTTGAGAATGCAAAACATTGTGTATGAAGCGTTAATGGACAAACTATACCAAAAAAGTGCCCAATGGGGATGTGTGGTCTTAATGGAAGTAGAAACCGGCAATGTAAAGGCTATAGTAAACTTGAAACAGCACACCAACGAAAGAGGAACTACAGGGTATTTTGAGATTTTTAACCACGCTTTCCGGCAGGAGTGCGAGCCGGGCTCCACCTTTAAATTAGCTTCTTTATTAACTTATTTGGAAAAAGTTCCTAACGACACAGCAAAATCCTACCTGCTTTGCGGGTGCGACATTGCCAAACATTTTACCAAAGACAGCAAAAAATTCAGAACTACCTGCGGAATGGCGGATATGGCGGGCTCCCGACACAGATACGGAAAGCCCATCGAAATTTTTCAACGCTCGCTTAACGAAGGCACCGGCACAATGATTTTCGACGCGCATAACAACAGCTTTCAATCTTATCTCTCTGCGTTAGATTCCCTGGGAATTACGATGCCCTTAGCAACCCAATTGGGCACAGTGGGCGCGCCGAGAATTATCCGCGATGCAAAATCGATGCGCACATTTTACATTACCACCTGGGGAGGTTTTAATATGGCTCCCATTCAAACACTTACCTACTTCAACGGGGTGGCAAACAACGGAAAAATGGTCTGCCCGAAATTTGTAAGTTATATTACCAAACAGGATGAAGTGGTAGAAGTTTTTCCAACGGTTGTCCTCAAAGAGCAAATGACACGAAAGGATGTGATTGAGCGAGCTAAAAAGTATTTGGAAGCGGTTGTAAGCGGACCCAACGGAACCGCACGAATTTACAGAGACTCCATTCCGCGCTTTGCGGGAAAAACGGGTACACGAGATATTTTGGTGCAAAATCCCGATGGTACTTGGGGCTATTACAAAGGCAGAAACAGTGTTTCGTTCTGCGGTTATTTCCCTACTGAAAAACCAAAATACAGTATGATTGTGTATCTGTATGATGTAGAGGGGATGAGTGCCACCGCAGCACAACTGTTTTACACCATAGCCAAGCGAATTATGGGCGAAGAATCCACCCATTTGCTGAAAGAAGTTGACAAAAGTGAAGGAATTGTGAATCCGATTTATTTGAGTATTGGAAAATGAAATTTAGAAATTTAAAGATTTAAGGTAAAAGAACTAACTACTAAATTAATAATCAATAATTATCATGACAAAAAGTACTAAGACAATACAAGTTAAAACTACAAATGTTACTATTATTAGAGTTTATGAGATGGATTACATTTGTCTTACCGATATTGCAAGAGTAAAAAATCCGATTGAACCTAAAGATGTTGTAAAGAATTGGATGCGTACAAAATCAACCATTGAATTTTTGATTTTGTGGGAAAAATTAAATAATGATAATATTAAAGGGGTCGATTTCGACCCCCTTTTGAAAGAAGCCGGAACAAATTCATTTACAATGAGTCCATCACGGTGGG
>Ga0209737_10000421_pt1 | contig 35961 bp, 22 predicted proteins | sample TergutCu122P3_FD_187284 | JGI IMG/M metagenome (GOLD analysis project Ga0209737, IMG submission 187284) | Cubitermes ugandensis P3 segment gut microbial communities from Kakamega Forest, Kenya - Cu122 P3 (SPAdes) (version 2) | ecosystem: Host-associated > Arthropoda: Insects > Digestive system...
CTCCGGTGGAGCTTGCTGACGGAAGGGAGGGCTGGAGGGAGCGCACTCAAGTGCGTGACCTGAGCAAAAACGAGTCCAACGAAGAGATCATGTCAAAGTGGAACCGGTCAGGGGTTCAAAAGAAATGTTTTCAGGCATGCATAGACTTTGGCGATGGACTCCAAACTTGCGCACTCGTTTTGCTGGTGGGCTGTTGCGGTTTCGCCGGGGCCGAAGTTGACAGCGTCAATGCCCAAGGTGGAGAGGCGGCCAATGTCTGTCCAAGCCTGTTTGGCCTGGGTGGGGAGCCCGGTGTCGCGCAAAAGCTTTTGGAAGAGAGGGTTGTCAACGCAGACATGGCCAGGGGGAGAAGCATCCGTTAAGCGGAGGCGGCCATAGGGGCCCAGGAGGGTTTGCATTTGGGCGAAGGCTTCCTCAATGGTTTTCCCGGGGGCAAAGCGGCAGTTGAGGTTTAACTCAAACTGCTCCGGAATGACATTGAGTGCCGTGCCTCCGCGCGCCCAGGTAGCCGACACCACTTCGCGGAAAACATGGCCGGCCACATTCACATTATGGGGTTGTTTTGCCGCCAGCATGCCAAGCAAGGGGCCTGCCGCGTGAATGGCATTTTCGCCCTGCCAAGGGCGGGCGGAATGCGCGGCCTTGCCTTGCACCGTGAGAGAAAGGTGCATGCTGCCCATGCAGCCCAGCATAAGGGTTTGGTCTGTCGGCTCCAGCGCAATGCCAAAAGCCATGTTGCGCAAGGAGGGCAATGTTTCCATGACGGGCCCCAGGCCGTTTTGCTCATAGCTGCCTTCTTCGGCCTCATAAAAAACCCAAATGGGGTTGAAGGGCAATGGCTGGTGCTTTAACTCCATGGCCAACCCCATCATCACCGCCAGGCCGGACTTCATGTCCGTGGAGCCTCTGCCCCATACTTTGCCATCCTCAATGCGAAAAGGGGTCCCCTCAGGGTGTGCAGGCACTGTGTCCAGGTGGCCAAAAAAGCCAATGCTTGGACGCTCACTTGCCAGGCGGCCGACGACGAGAGAGTGGCCAATGCGCACCACCTCTTCCCTGGGGAAGTGTTGGTAGGCCCAATGCTGTATATGGTCGGCAATCCGCTTTTCCTCCCCCGTTGGACTGGGGATTTTGCACAGCGTCAAACTCAATTCTGCCAGCTCTTCAACTTTCATGTCCTCCCCTTCAGGTTTTAGCGAAAAAAAGCAAAAGGCTTGCGCGGAGGCGGGGGCAAAGGCTCCTCTTGGAGCTCCACAGGAATGTGGGCCCTTTGCGCAATGGCCTCGGCCAGGGGGCGAAGGCGCTCCTGGGCGTCGCCATAGGTGGGCTCTGGCGCAAACACATCCGGGCCCTGCAGGCATTGTCCATCCTTCAGCTTTATAACAAGCTCACACATGGCGCGGTTGCTTCTGCGCTCTGCGCCCGCATGGTGGTAGGTGTGCAGCACGACGGCATGGAGTTGCTCCAAGTCATAGCGTTGCACTTTGGCCATATAGTCCTTCCAAAAAGCCCTTGGGACAGCAATGCCCCACAGGGCTTTTTGTTGGGTGTCCACCTCGAGGCGAATGCCTCCGAGGGTTTGTCGAATGGCGCGCCAAAGCCCAAGCAGGCCCAAAACTGCCACCGCTAAAAACAAGCCCACCAGCGGCCACGTCAGCAAAGCTGTGTCCCAAACGCTGGAATAAATGCTCACCGTGAGGGCGAAGGCGATGGCCAAAGCCGCGACAGTCATGAGGGCTTGACGGCCAATGTCCTTGGAAAGCGCTTGGGGACGTTTGCGAAGGCGCAGCCGCTGCGCGTTGTATTCCTCCAGCAACCACTCTCCCCAAAGAGAATGTTGAGGCACCCACTCGTTGGCTTCGGGGGCTTCCATAGCGTCCATGGGAGAGTGTGTATACCAACATTCAAGCGCAGCCTATGACTTTAACCGCGCCAGCGCGTGTTTTCAGCAGAGAGGTGGCAGCAGCGGTTTCCTGAGGGAGACAACTTTGAGCAAGGCCTCTTCGAGGGATTTTTTTTGCAAGGGTTTTGTCAAATATTCATCCATACCGGCCAGGAGGCATGTCTCTCCGTCTCCCTTCATGGCATTGGCCGTCAGGGCGATGATGGGGACATAGGTGCCCTTCTTTTTTTCCCGGGAGCGGATTTCCTGGGTGGCGGCGATGCCGTCCATTTCAGGCATTTGCACGTCCATAATGACGACATGAAAAGCTTCTTCTTCGACGGTTTGGATGGCTTCGAGGCCATTGGCAACCAGGGTTACGGTGTGGCCTTGTTTTTCAAGCAGAGCGCGCGCCAGTTTGGCGTTAATGGGGTTGTCTTCCGCAACGAGGATGTGGATGGGTTGTAAATGCTCCTGGGTAGCAGGTTTTGGCGCGTTGGGAGAAGGCGCCACGGCGTCGGGCATTTCAAAGAGTTGGCGCAGGGTTGCTTCCATGGAATGGCGAAACACCGGGCGCAGGATGGAGAATTTTTGCCGCAAAGAGGAGGACTTTCGCAGACGAGGGTGCCGCAAGAGGGTAATGAAAGGGAAAGAGGGTTTGTGTGTGTCAAGCCACTGCAAGAAGGCGTGGTGTGCGTTGATGTTGTCCACAATGGCAAAGTCAAAGGTGCGGTGGTTGTCAGGTTTTTGAAAAAAGCTGATGGCCTCAATGGAGGTATTTGCCAGGTAAACTTCAATGCCCCATTGCGCAAGCATGCGTTGCAACACCAAGCGTGTCGTCGGGTTTTCCTCGAGGAGCAAGCAGGTTTTGTTTGCAAACAACTTGCAGTCCGTCTCCGCTTTTTGGGAAAGCCCGAGTGGGAGGTTGACGCGAAAACATGTGCCGGAATTTATTTCAGAGGTGACAGAAATACCTCCGCCGAGTTTTTCGGCCAGCTGCTTCGTAATGGTTAGCCCAAGCCCAGTTCCCCCGAAGCGACGTGTAATAGAACCATCTGCTTGAATGAAAGCATCAAAAATGGTGGCCAGTTTGGCTTTTGGAATTCCAACGCCCGTGTCACTAACGGAGATGGAGAGCATTTTTTGGTTGCCTTCCTGAATGGCGTTTGCCTGGACAAAGACTTCACCTTTGTTGGTAAATTTGATGGAGTTTGCAATGAGGTTGGTGAGGATTTGACGAAGCCTCGTCGGGTCACTGACAATTTTTTCAGGGGCGCCTGGAGCAATTTCAACAATAAGCTCCAAGTTTTTTTCGCGGGCCCTATGAGAGAGGCTGTTGATGGTTTCGCTCAACAGGTTTTCCAGGGACATGGGGATGGATTCAATTTCGAGTTTGTCGGCTTCAATTTTCGACAAGTCCAAAATGTCGGCGATGATGGAGAGCAAATTTTGGCCGGAGGTTTTGGCTGTATATAAATAGTCACTCTGTTCTTTTGACAAAGGCGTTGAAAGCGCCAAGTCAATCATCCCCAGGACGCCGTTGATGGGGGTGCGGATTTCGTGACTCATGTTGGCCAGGAATTGGCTTTTGGCCCTGGAAGCGAGGACAGCGGATTCGCGGGCGTTGATGAGCTCACTTTGGAAACGCTTGTGTTGGGTGATGTCGCGAATGAGTGCGAGAAACTGACCTTTGCCCAGCGGGGTTATGCGCACTTCAACGTCAACGGGGGGCCGGTTTTCTTTTTCGAGGTGATATTCGAAGAGCTCCAATTTTTTGTTTTCGTCCCAACTTAAAAGTGCGGCAATAAATTCCGCGGAGGCATGAGGTGGCAGGGCTTTTCCGAAGCGGTCTCCCACTTGAATGTTGAGCATGCGCTCTTCCTGGGTGGGGTTGAGGCATTCCAAAACAGTGCCGTCCACAGACAGGCGCACCAACACATCAGGCAGCGCCTGGACGATGGAATAGAGTTGTTGTTTGTTGGACTCCGCCTCCGTAATGTCAACGCAGGTGCACAACAGAGCCTCCTGGCCAGCATAATGTATCCTCCTGCGGCTGCTCAAAATGTTGCGTATTTTGTTTTCCGGAAGCTTGAATTGGTGTCGAGAATTTTCAACGAGGCGGACTTCCTGCATTTGCTGAAGCACGTCCGTTTGGTTTCGCAAATAGTCGAGGAAGTGTTCGCGGCTGGTGGTGGGCCCGGCCGTTTCTTTGGAAAAGCCGACCAGGTTTTGAAAAGCGTCGTTGCTAAAAAGCAGGTTGCCTGTCTCAAAGTTTTTGATGATGACGGGCACCGGCAAGGCGTTGAGCAGCTCATCCGTTGCATAGGAGCTTTTTCCATTGTCGCTCTCACTGCCATTGCTGTCTCTGACAGTGCCCACAAAGGAGATGAATTCGCCTTTGGCATTGAAGAAGGGTGCGCCTTTGACTTGAAACCAACCCAGTTTGTTGTCGGGGAGCAAAAAACGACAAGAGAGGTTAAACCCCCGGTGCTTTGCTTGGGCATGGCGGATTTGAAGGAACATTTTAATGCGGTCCGCCGGGTGAATGCGCTGGGGCCACAAGGAGGCTTGCGGCAGCGAGGTTGCCTGAATCATATTCATCAACATGGCATTGGCAAAGAGGACGTGGCCCTGGGCCGAAATTTCAAAAACACCCAAGGGGGAATAGGCAGCAAAGGTTTCAAACCGGTCTTTTTGGGCAAAGTTTTGGGGAGGCTCGACAAAATCCGTCTGTACGTTGATGAGGATTTTGGAGGCAAGGCGCAGCATAGAAGCTGGGCAGCTTCCTTCTGTGTATGGCAAAGGCAGCTGCCTTTGCACAGGCGTCCCCTGTTGCAGCAGCTGTTGCATGGGCCCAGAAAGCTCGTCTTTGAATTTTTCAAAACACTCAAAAAAGCGGCAGGGGACAGACAGCTTAAAAAGCTTCACAAAGCCGGGCGTCGCATCCACGATGACATAGTCCACCAGCTGCTCCACCGCGTTGTATACCGGCTCCAAAAGCGCCCATGCCTCTTCAAACTCTACGTGCGGCGGGTTTTTGAAGGGCTGTTGGCATTGTTGGAGCCAAGCGCGCGCGGACTCCTTGTCCTGAGTCCACCGGAAAATTTTTTGCACTCCCACGGAAAGCAGTTGGATGGGGTTGAGCAACTCGTTATGACAAGCGAATACCAGGAGGCGGCGCCCCTTGCGGGCTTCATTGCGGCAGAGGCGGAGGATTTCATAAGGGTTGGTGCCCTCCCCCGCCAGGACAATGGTGACGTTTCCCAAATGGTTAAACTCTGCGAGGACTTCAGCCAAGTTGGTAATAGCAGACGTCGAAGGGCTGCCGGTTATTTTAAGGGGCGGAGGCGAGTTTTCCATAAGCATTGAGCGTGGCGGGCATAATTATAATGTAGCGGGGCAAAGCCTATGCGCCAGCCTCTGAAGCATTCCCGAGGGGAAAGGGGCGTTTTCTTTCAGGGCAGCTTTTGACTCACATGGAGGGGATGCAGACTTTTTTCATTTCGGGGTTGACCTGTCCAAGGCCTTTGGGCATACCTTGGCGGTCCGCCCAGGTAGCTCAGTCGGTAGAGCAGAGGACTGAAAATCCTCGTGTCGGTGGTTCGATTCCGCCCCTGGGCAATTCCCGCACCCCGCCCCTGCCCTCTTGCTTTAAAAGACGGCGTCCAGGCCCAGAGACAGCACCGTGTCAAGCTTTTGGGCGCCCTCGGGTGGCTCACTGTCATATTTGAAAGTTAACGCGGTGCTGACGGAAAAAACCTGGCTAAGCCGAACGAGGACTCGGGTGGCGGAGTTTACCCAAAAGCGCTTGGCCTCAATGACGTTGAGGAGGACTTCAAAGTCCTCTCCGAAGGTGACGCCTTCTGTCAGCATATAGCGGAAGTTGAGCGCGGCACGTGGTGCAACCACTTGCACGTTGGGCAAATTCCTCGGCTCCGTGGGGACGTCTTCCGGAGGAAGGAGCGCAATTTCCTTGGCGGTGGGGTAATAGCGGAAGCGGGACTCATAGGCATAGCGGAGGCCGAAGTCCGTTGAGAGCAGCGTTTTTTGGACGTTGCCGACTTTGTTGTCCACCCAAATGACGCCTGTACCCAATTCCGCAAAGGGCCGTGCCTCAATAAAGCGAATATGGTCAAAGTCAATGCCTGAAAGCGAATAGCCGCTCAGCATGAGGTTGAAGCGTCTGTCCGCCCGAAAGTCAGCGCCCCCTTGCACGGCAATGTCTGTAAAATGCTCTGCTCCTGTGGGACGGGCCCTCCCGTAGGCGCCATAAGCCCTGCCTCCCAAAATCCAATTCTCCGTTTTGCGGGTGAGGGCCAACCTCCCATTTAGAGTAATGCTGCTGGAATTCCCCGCGAGGAACATAAGGCCAAAATTGGCCGCCGTCGTCCAGGCAGAAGGCGGCTTTTCAACGGCCTCTTGGGCTTTGGCCTCCGCAGAGGAGGCCGCCTCTTCCCCGGGAGGAGGCTTTTGTTGCGCCACCATCACCATCAGCGCTTGCTGTGCGGCCTGCGCGGCTTTTTGTGCAGCTTCGGCAGCTTGCTGGGCTGCTTGCGCAGCTTGCAAAACCGTGGCTGAGTCCGGAGGGGTTGCCGACGCTTTTGGAGCAGAAGGCATGTCCACAGTTTCCGGAGGGAGTTGAGGCTGAGGGGCTTGAGAGTACAGCAATGTCACAACAACGGCTCCAATCCACATAGAGAATGTCCTTCCTCAAAAAGAAAGAGAAGCAACGGCTGGAAAAACGCTTTAACGGCTGGAAGGTGGTTTTTCCATGAAACCCCACTTCTATTGAATGAAATAGTGCTGCAATTTGCGATAAAGGGTTGTGCGGTTAAAGCCTAGAATGTGGGCTGCGCGCCGCTTGTTTCCGCCTACATAGTCCAACACCTTGAGAATATAGCGGCGCTCCAACTCATTCATAGAAAGCCAGGTTGCCGGCTCTGCCACATCCATGGTTTCATGTTTGTCTCTGTGGCGGATCCGCTCTGGAAAGTCTTCCAAGGAGAGCACTTCTCCTTGGCTAATGGCTACAGCGCGCTCAATGCAATTTTGCAACTCGCGGATGTTGCCAGGCCATGGGTAGGCCAGCAAGCATTCCATCACTTCAGGGCTAAACCCTCGGACAGCATTTTGGCCTTTGCGCTTTCCAAAGTGCTCCACAAAATGTTGCGCAAGCAACAAAACGTCATTCCCCCGGGAGCGAAGCGGGGGCAACTCTATGGGAATGACGTTGAGGCGGTAATAGAGGTCTTCTCGGAACTTCTTCGCCTTCACGGCCTCTTCCAAATCCACGTTGGTTGCCGCCACAATCCGCGTCTCAAAAGCTACCTCGCGGTTGCCTCCCACGGGGCGTACCTTTCTTTCCTGAATGGCGCGCAACAACTTGGGTTGGACACTCAAGGGGAGCTCCCCAATTTCATCCAAAAAAAGAGTTCCTCCATCCGCCTCGCGGAAGACGCCTCTTCTGTCCGAGTGCGCATCCGTAAATGCGCCTTTCATGTGGCCAAACAACTCGCTCTCCATCAACGTTTCGGGAATGGCCCCACAGTTAATGGCGGCAAAAGGCCCATCGCAAAATTCACTCAAGCGGTGCAAAGCGCGCGCAACCAATTCTTTTCCTGTTCCGCTTTCTCCAATAATCAACACCGAGGAGGACAGCGCGGCAACACGCTCAATGAGGCGGAATACCTCCCTCAGGGCGGCACTCTCGCCAATCAACTCCCCAAAGCTTTGCGTGGTTGCCATGGCCTTGCGCAAATGCGTCAACTCTTCGCGCATACGGCAATGCTGGACAGCCCTATCCAGCGTCAACGCCAACGCATCAAACTCAAGCGGCTTGGTAATAAAGTCATAGGCCCCTGCGCGCACAGAGGAAATGGCCGTCTCAATGCTCCCAAAAGCGGTAATAATAATAACAGGCAACTCGGGCCTTTTTTTGCCAATTTCAAGACACAAGTCAATGCCGGAGCTTTGTTGGAGGTTTAAGTCCGTCACCACCACATCAAATTTTTTGTCCACAGGGCATATCAACTCCAAGGCCTGTTTTGCCGAGGAGCGCCACTCCACTTGAAAGCCTCGGTGTGTCAAATGCAGCTGAATGAGTCCGCACAGGTGCACGTCATCATCCACCACCAAAACACGCCCGCGGCGGTTTCTGGGCGGTGGCGGCAAAGCCGCTTCTGCTTCTGTGGGTTTCTTCATGGAATGTCCACTCACAACAGCCCCTTTGTCGGCCCCAAACAAACGAAGCTTGCAACCTCCTGCGCGTCACACCGCAAACGCTCCAAAGCTTTGCTTGTGCTTTCGTTGTTTATTCCATTTGCGCATGGGCATACAAGTTTTTCTGGGCACCTTCAGGGAGCGGCTTTCCCATGGCGGCGCAGAATGCGCAGCACTTTGCGCGACAGCTCCGCAGGCTCCAAGGGCAGGGGAATATAGTCATGTATGCCAACCCCAATGGAGGCCGTCATCAACTCCAAATCATCTTCAGGCCCACACAACACAACCGGGGGGACGTGGGGGAGTTTCAGCAACTTCCTGCAAACGGCCAAGGCCCGCTCCGTCTCTTGCGCAAGCACCAGCACCAGGCCAAAGCCCATGAGGCTGTCTTCTTCTCCAACCTGCACACTCCTCACCGCCAAGGCCCCAAGCGTTTTTAAAAAAATGTCGCGTGAGGTTGCATCCACCCCCAACTCTAACAGGGCAACGGGGGGGGCCTTCGTGTCGCCTGTCCACTCCTCAAATACCTGGTTAAAAACAGGCGTCCTGGGTGCGCGCGCCACTCTCAATGCACTTTCTTTGTAGGCGCAAGCCAGGGCTTTGCGCATGTCCTCCGCAGAAGCAAAACGCGCCTCCCTGTGTTTGGAAAGCGCGCGCATCACAAAAGCCTCCATGGCAAAAGGCACCTCTCGCTCGGGGAAGGCCTGCCTTAAGGGCATGGGCTCGCGGTAGAGGTGTGCGGACAATATTTCAATGCTGGTGTCTGAAACAAAAGGGGGCGTGCCGGAAAGCAACTCATATATGACGCAGCCCAAGGAGTATAAGTCGCTGCGCGCATCCACTGCGAGGCCTCGGCATTGCTCAGGAGACATATAGGAGGCCGTGCCGTATGTCCGGTTTTGCTGTGTCAACCTCGGTGCTTCCTCTGCTTCCTTTTCTCTTAAGAAGGCAATGCCAAAATCCAACACCTTCACAAAGTCCTCCTCGAGGGGCTCTGTCTTGCAAAGCATCATATTGGCCGGCTTCAAGTCTCTGTGCACAATGCCCAGGCGGTGCGCACAGGCCAGCACATCCAAAACCTGGTCCACCATGTGGACAACGCGAGGCAGCGGCAACCAACCCTGCGCCGCCAGCAACTCTCCCAAGTCAATGCCGTCAACAAACTCCATGGCAATGTACAGGTTGCCCAGGTGGGTGCCAAAGTCATGAATTTTGACAGCATGTGGGTTGTCCAGCTTGGCCAGTATAATGGCTTCTCGGTGGAAGCGCTGTATGACTTTGTCTTTTTCCAACGGGTTGACTTTTGCCAGCAGGTGGGCATGCAAAACTTTCAAAGCCACTTTGCGCTTTAACGGGAGGTGGGTGCCCTCGTAGACGGCACCCATGCTGCCCTGGGCGATGATGCGCTCCACTTGAAACTTTCCTGAAATAACCTCGCCAATGCCAATCATTCATGACAGCTTAGAGAGGAAACCCTGCCGGGGACTAGCGAAAACGCTTTAGGAGTCGTCATGTCTTCTCTTCACAAGCTCTTTCAAACCCTGCTCCCAAGGCTTTTCCACCGTCTTGTCGCGCTTGTTTTTCTCGTCACCTTGCCCTTGGCCTTGGGGCTGGTGTGGGTAAGTGCGACAAGCTTTTGGGACAGAGTCAAACGTTATGTTTTCCACTTGGACAGTGCACTCGCGGAGCGCGCCTCTGCCGAAGTCATCCACCACCTGGAGAAAGCCCAAAGCCAGCTTGCCGCCATTGGCATTGCCTTGCTTGAAGGAGGTGAGGTTGCGGACGAGGAGCGTCTTTTGCTGGTGGGGCATGTACTGTCCGAGTCCAAGCTGTTGGACTTCATCGCCGTCTATGGCCCGGACATGAGCCGCCACCTCGTCGCCAAAGCCCAGGGGGCGGCAAACCCGCGGGGCCTTCCGGAGAAGCTGCCGGAGTTCCGCTTCATTGACAACAATGCCCACCGCCTCGGTGTTGGCAGCATGGTGGTTGGCCCTGAAGGCCCCATGCTGGAAGTGGCCTTGAGGGTGGCAGGGCCCGAAGAAAGCCAAACCCGCGCCTGGCTTTATTCCCAACTCAATTTGAGCGCCTTTTGCAAACTCACTTCCACGTTGCAAGAAAAGCTCCCCTTCCGCCAAGGCGCTGTCTTCATTGTGGACAGAGAGGGGCGGCTCCTCGCCCACCCCCGGGTGGAGCTTTTGGAAAAGCAAGAAGGCTTTGCCCCCGGCAATTTGTTTGAAGTCCTCGGGGGCTTTTCCAGCCTCTCCAACTACCGCGCGGTGGCCGAGTTTGAAGAAGAGGGCCTTCCCATGCTGGGGGCCGTTTTGCCCATAGAGGAGCTCGGCTGGGGCGTGGTGGTGACGCACCCCAGCGAGGATGCGTTTAGGGACTTGAAGTCCGCCTTGAGGTGGACTTTTGGCAGCGTCCTGGGCAGCCTGCTGGTTGCGCTTGTTGTCGGCATTCTTCTGGCCAGGCACCTTGCCCGGCCCTTGCATTCTCTCACCCGGGCAACACAGCTTTTGGCCAAGCGCGCCTTTGAGGAAGTGGAGCCTGCCTTAAGTGCACGCAAGGACGAGTTTGGACAGCTGGCCAACGCCTTCAACCACATGTCCATGGAGTTAAAAGCCTATGAGGAAAAACTCATTGAGGAAACCCAAGTCCGCGCGGCGCTCTCTCGCTATTTGCCTGCGGACGTTGTTGAAAACCTCATTCAAAACCCAGGCGCACTCAAGCTGGGAGGAGAGCGGCGCTTTGTAACCGTATTGTTTTGTGATGTGGTGGGCTTTGGCTCTCTGTCCGAGTCTCTGCCTCCGGAAACCATAGTTGCTTTGCTCAATGAGTTTTTTGGCATTGCCACAGAAATCATCCACAAGCACCAAGGCATTGTCGACAAATTCATCGGAGACTGCATTATGGCCGTATGGGGCGTCCCCCACTTTCACCCGGAGGACGCGAAGAGGGCCCTTTTGGCAGCGGAGGATTTGAGGCGCTGGCTGGAGGCGGGCAACCGGCGGTGGCGTCAAAAATGGGGCGTTGAAATTCAGCTTGCCATGGGAATGCATTCCGGGGTGGCCGTCGCAGGCAACATTGGCACGGAGAAGCGTATGGACTATACGGTTATTGGGGACACAGTTGGCATTGCGGCCCGCCTGGAGGCCTCTGCCCAGGCTGGGCAAATTTTGCTTAGCGAGGAGACGCATTCCCTCCTGCAGAAGGAGACATTCCTCCAGGAGGGCATGGCTTTCTCCTTCAAACGCATTGGAGACAAAGCCTTGCGCGGCAAGTCTTCGACGACACTTGTTTATGAGGTACTGGAATGACGAATGCTTTTTGGTTGGGCTTTGCTTTTTGCGCGGCCCTCTTCTCTGGGCAGCCTGGGGAGGTTCCGGAAACCTATGTTGTCCAACCCGGCGACACGTGCATGGGCGTTGCCAAAAAGTTTTTTGGCAGCGCCTCTGAGTACCCGCGGCTCCACCAGTTAAATGAGTTGGGCCCCCTGCCTCATAAACTCCAGCCTGGCACCCTCCTGCGCCTTCGCGCTGACAAGCCTGCTTTAAACTCGGACGCTCTGCTGGCCACTTTCAGCTCCACCGTCAACACCCGCAGCGCCACCATGGGCGAGTGGAAACCGGCCAGGCCTCAGCAGCCTTTATTCCGCGGGGATGAGGTGCATACGCTTTCAGGGGCCTTTGCGGACATTCTCTTTCAGGACGCCTCCACTTTGCAAATGAAGCAAAACGCCCTCATTGTCATTTATGGAGGCACCAGCTCCAAAGTCCACTTCCGCAAAGCTGCCGGCATTCAACTGCTGGAAGGCGAGTTGGGCGTCTCTTTGGCCAACTTGCGCAAACCCCCTGCGGCCATTGTGACGCCTTCTGCAGAAATTGCTATGCGCGCCAAAGAGGCCCTCATTCACGTGGACGCCCAACAAACCAGCCGCGTCAGCGTCCACGAGGGAGAAGCCCACGTCACCGCCCAGGGCAAGTCTGTCCGCCTTCAGTCCGGCCAGGGCACCCGCGTCAAAAAAAATGCCGCCCCCGAGGCCCCTGTGCCGCTGCCAGCGCCGCCCTCCTGGGTGGAGGAGGGCACCCAAGCTGCCACCGCCCAACTGCAATGGGTGCAACCGGCTTCTCCGCCGGCCCTCTTTCGCGTTGAAGTGGCCCAAGAGGCCGCCTTCCAAAACCTCTTGCTGGAGGCCACCACCCAGGAGTGCCATTTCTCCTTGGCGGAGTTGGCGCCCGGCACGTTTTATGTACGTGTACGCGCCCTCAGCGAGGCTGGACTTGTCAGCGCGCCTTCGCCCACCAAGCGCTTGGAGGTGGTGCGTGCGGAAGAGGCTTCCACGCAGGAGGCGGCCCGTGGAGAGGCAGAGGAAGTCCCCTTAGAGGGCGAGGGCGTGCTGAAGGAGGTGCCTGCTGTCGCCCAGGAGGCGTGGGAGGCGAAGCGTTATGCGCAAGCCCCCGCCCCTTCGCCGGAGTATGTCCAACCTCTGGCTATTTTGAGAGAGCGCCGCCTCGGAGGCCTACCTTTGCCTTCCTCTTACCTTCCCCGGCACCTCCAGGTGAATGGCTCCTTGGATATGGACTTTTCCAGAGAGAAAACAGGCCTTAGCGCAGCCAAAATGGCCACGCGCCTGGACGTCCCCTGGAAACAAGGCAACGCTTTTGTCAATGTCGCTTTCGTTAATTATGCCAGCCCCCACCATTCTTTGCTATACCCCGAGCTGGCTACGGGTACTCACATGCAATTTTCTCTCTCACAACACTGGACAGCAGGCTGGGCTGCCGACTTTTCTGGCAGGCTGAATGCTTGTTGCGCCCGCCCGAGTGCGCTTTTGCGGTTGCGCGGCATGGGCATTTTGGGTTACCAGACAAAAGCTTTTTCTGTGTCCACAACACAGGGTGTTGCCGGAGAGGGTGTTGTCAAAAAAAGTGCGGATTTCTTGCATGCAGCTTGGATTGGCTCTATTTCCGCTTCATGGCATATACGGCCAAAGTTTCTCGTGGCTGCTCAGTGGGACGGCCAGAAAATAAGCAGCCACGGCTTGGCCTCGGCTGCGGCAGCAGGGTTTCGTTTTTTAGTTGGGCCGACAGAGATTGGAGTGACGGGGCATGCAGGACTTACATCAGAAGGGAGAAGCCAATGGGGGGATTATGGTGCTAGTCTAACTCTTGGAATTCGCTAGTTTTTAGAATTCGCTCGTTTTCGAACTCGTTAAACATTGATTCATTTTTTTACCTATGTATGTTTCACTGAAGCACTTCCGGCTATCCGCAAGGGACCGGCGACAAGGAGAACGCATGAAGCACAAACGTTTGTTGTTATTATTGGCTGGCTGCTTAGGGCTTACAGCCTTTGGCCAGAACGTCATGAAGCCGTTTGAGCTCGAACAGCTGACGCTGAACCCGGGAGCGCGAAGCAATTTGCTGCTCAGCACGGGTGATTTATTGCCGGAGCGCTCGTTTCGAGTCAGCCTGGTTGGCCACTACCAAAGCCAACCCCTGGCCGTCTATAGCCAGACGGATGACAAGCTCGGCTATATTGTAGATGCACGCACCACAGGACACCTCACCATGGCCATTTCTGTAACCAGGTGGCTGGAAATAGGTGGCCAGGTGCCTTATGTCTTCAAACAAACGGGAGACGGTGAAGAAGTAACCTCTTTTGTCCCCGTCGGCAAAAGCGCGCTGGGCACCCCCTACTTCCAAGCCCGCTTTGGAATTTTGTCTGAGTACTATGGTGGCCCCATGGACTTGGGTGTGCACCTGGGCGTCTCATTGCCCCTGGGCTCCGAGAAGGCTTTGACGCGTGATGTGGACCCCGGCTTCAACCCTCGCATTGGGCTTGGCAAAAACATTGGCAGCTTCCTGCGCATTGGTGGAGAAGTGGGCGCCCTCTTCCGGCATAAGCAAGTGTTGGCTGCCGTAGACAGTGAAATAGGCAACTACCTCACCGTCGGCGCGGCTTTGTCCACCACCAACCCGGGCTTGCGCGCTGAGTTGGGTGCCCGCGGGTTAATTCCCCTCGTGGAGGCCCCTGTCTCCGGCGAAGCTTTCCTCGGTTTGCGCTGGGGAACGCGAAACAACGTGTTTGAAGTTTTCGCCATGGGCACCAAAGGTTTTGGAAAGTCCCCCGGCACTCCCAACTGGCGTGCCTTGGGCGGCATTGCATTGGCCACCCCGGGACTGCCTCCCTGTGTTGAGGGCAAGCCCTATGAAATAAGCAAATGCCCCAACTTGGACTATGACGGTGACGGCGTACCCAACGGCAAGGACAAATGCCCCACGGAGGCAGGGCCTGCTGCAAACAACGGCTGCCCGGACGTGGACACGGACGGTGACGGCGTTGTTGACCGCTTGGACAAGTGCCCAGACGTGCCAGGCTTGCCTGAGTTTGGGGGTTGCCCGCCGCCAGACACGGACGGCGACGGCATTCCTGACCACGAGGACGAGTGCCCCTATGAGCCAGGCGTTCCCGAGTTGAAGGGCTGCCCCATTAGGGACTCTGACGGCGACGGCATTCCTGACCATGAGGATGCTTGCCCCTTCGAGCCAGGCATTCCTGAGTTGAAAGGCTGCCCGGACAAGGACAGCGACGGTGACGGCATTCCTGACCGCTTTGACAGCTGTCCCTTCGAGCCAGGGCCTCGTGAAAACAATGGCTGCCCGAAGAAGAGCATGGTGGTGATTACGCGAGAGAAGCTTGTCATTAGTGACAAGGTGTATTTCGACACCGGCAAGGCCACCATCCAAAGGCGCTCCAACCTCCTGTTGGATGAGATTGCACGCATCGTCAAAGACCACCCGGATGTCCCCAAGGTGGTGATTGAAGGACATACCGACTCTACGGGCACCTATGCGAACAACGTGAAACTCTCTGAGCGCCGCGCCGAGGCTGTCCGCACCTACCTCCTCAACAAAGGCGTCCCCACCGAGCGCCTGGAGGCCAGAGGCTTTGGGCCTGACAGGCCTGTCGCCACCAACGACACGCCTGCTGGACGTGAAGCCAACCGCCGCGTGGAGTTTATTATTGTCCAACCGGCCGACAGAGTTGAAACCGTCCAACAATAGCGACGGAGGCTTTTAAGCTTGCTTTCCAAAGGCCGCCCACCTTGGGCGGCCTTTCTTTTTGGCTTCTGCTGGGGGGCGCGCTAAACTTGTGGCATGCCTTTAATGCCTGAGTTTTTGAATGCACTTGAGACAGAATTCCCCGCGGGTTTTTTCAGCACGGAAGAAGCACTCCTGCAAAGCCACAGCGTGGACTGGACGACGGTTTTTTCACCCAAAGCTGCACTGGTGGTTTTTCCGCGGACGACGGAGGACATTTCTCGTTATATGGCCCTGTGCACGCGCTTTGCTGTCCCCGTGGTGCCTTCCGGAGGGCGCACAGGGCTTGCCGGCGGCGCGGTGGCCACCCAGGGAGAAACCCTCTTGTCCCTCGACAAAATGCGCGCCATGGGCCCGGTGGACGTGCTGGGGCAAACCGTTGAGGTGGAAGCGGGGGCCCCCACGGAGGCGGTGCATATGCATTGTGCCCAACATGGCCTCTTTTGGCCGGTGGACTTTGCAGCCAAAGGCTCCAGCCATATTGGCGGCAACATTGCCACCAACGCAGGCGGCGTGCGCGTCATCCGCTATGGGCTGACGCGCCAGTGGGTGTTGGGGCTGGAGGTGGTGCTGCCGGACGGCACCGTTTTGCAGCTGAATGGCGCACTTGAGAAAAACAACACCGGCGTTGACTTGCGGCAGCTTTTTATTGGCAGCGAAGGCATTTTGGGCATTATAGCCAAGGCCACCCTCAAGCTGGTGCGCAGCCCGCCCACGCCTCAACTCCTCTTGTTGGCCACCCGCAGCCTCGAGGACATTTTTGAGTTATTCCTCCGCGCCCGCCAAGGCCCCTTCACTTTGTGCGCCTTTGAGTTTTTTACGGACAAGTGTTTTGCGCGTGTGCATAGGCACCGCAAGCTGCGTATGCCCCTGGAGACGGCGGCCAGCCACTATGCCTTGCTGGAGGTGGAGGCAGACAACGTGGACGCCCTGGAGGCGTGGGTTGGCCAGTGCATGGAGGAGGTGGTGGTGGACGGCACTTTGGCCCAAGGCGGCAAACAAGCCAGGGACATTTGGGAGTTGCGAGAGTCCATTAGCGAAAGCCTTTCTGCCACAGGCATGCCTCACAAAAATGACATTGCCGTGCCTGTTGCCAAACTCCTGGAGTTTTGCAAGGGCCTGGAGGCTTTTTTTGCTGACAAATACCCCGGGTGGGAAGTTTGCCTCTTTGGGCACATTGGGGATGGAAACCTCCATGTGAATGTCCTCAAGCCGGAGGCCATGGAGAAGGCCACCTTCCTCGCCAAAACCAGCGAGGTGGACAAGGACGTTTTTGCCCTCGTCAAAGCCTTCCACGGCAGCATTAGCGCGGAGCACGGCATAGGGTTGTTGAAGCGCCCCTATGTGCATTACTCGCGCACCGCCGAGGAGTTGGCCCTTATGCGCGCCCTCAAAACCGTTGTGGACCCGAAAGGCATTTTAAACCCAGGCAAAGTCCTCCCCCCTCCGCCGCCTTAAGAGGCTTTTGCCTGGCAAACAACTAAATAAGCCCCAACGCTTTTTGAAAGCCGCCGAAATAGGCCTTGCCCAGCGAAGCAACCGGCACCGTGAGGACACCCTCCAAGCACAGCCTTTTTCCACCCACCTCTCCCAAGTGCCAGCAAGGCAGGCCCTGGCTTTGGCATAAAGCTTCCACCGCTGCCAGCTTCTCCGGGCGACAACTCACCAAAGCCCTCGAGGGGGCCTCGCCAAACAACAGCTGTGTTAAGGAGAGCCCCTCACAGGCAGGCAACTGCAGCTGTACGCCCAGGGGGGCCTGGCCGGCAACACAGCACTCTGCCAGCGTTACCAAAAAACCACCCTCGGCCATGTCATGCGCTGAAGCAAGCAGGCCCTCTTTGGCCCCCTGGCGCAGTGTTTCTTGCAGGGCCCTTTCCTGCCTCCACTCCACCGGGGAAAGCTTGCCGCCTGCACGCTTGCCGTGCGTCCACTGCAGCCAGGCGCTGGCCCCCAAAGCCCCTCGCAGGGGGCCAAGCCACAACACAGCGTCCCCCTCTTGGGCAAACGCCATGCCCACGGCTTTTTCTACGTCCGGCATAAGGCCCACCACCGCTACCATGGGGGTGGGGAAAATGGCCTTCCCGTCCGTCTCGTTATACAGGCTAACATTGCCGGAAATGACAGGCACCCCCAAGGCCTCGCAAGCAGAGGCAATGCCTGCAACGGCTTCTGAAATTTCCCACATAATTTCAGGGTTTTCAGGGTTTCCAAAATTGAGGCCGTCCGTAAGGCCCAAGGGGGTTGCGCCCACGCAGGCCAAGTTGCGGGTGCATTCAGCGACGGCTTGTTGGGCGCCTTCAAAAGGGTCCGCATACACGTGTCGCGCATTGCAGTCCACGGACATGGCCAGGCCTTTTTGCGTGCGCCGTACGCGCACCAGCGCGGCGTCCGCCTTGCCGGCAGGCAGCACGGTGCCCAGGCCGGCGCCTGCGTCAAATTGGCTGTATACCCAGGCTTTGTCCGCAATGGAGGGCGAGGCCAGCAAGCCCAGCAGCGTTTGTTTTATGGGCTTGGAGGAGAGGGCGTCCATGTCCTCGGCCCACTCCCTCTCCAGGCGCCTGGGCCTTCGCATGGGGCGTTGCAGCAAGGGGGCGCCCTCGGTGAGGGGGGCAATGGGCAAGTCAGCCACCACCGTGCCGGCCTCGAGGAGGACAATGCGCCCCGAGTCCGTAACGCGCCCAATAACGGCGGCCGCAAGGCCCCACTTGGCGCAAATGTCCAACACCTCCTGGGTGCAGTCCTGCTTGGCCACCATCAACATGCGCTCCTGGCTTTCAGAAAGCATTATTTCATAGGGCGTAAGGCCAGGCTGGCGCACCGGCACCTTGGAAAGCTCCAACTCCAGGCCGCTGCCGGCGCGGGCGGCCATTTCAATGGAGGAGGAGGCAAGGCCCGCCGCCCCCATGTCCTGTATGCCCACCAGGGCGTTGGTTTGGAATAACTCCAGGCAGGCCTCCATAAGCATTTTCTCCGCCAACGGGTCCCCCGCCTGCACCGTGGGCATGGTTTCTGCGCCTTTTTCTCCAAACTCGGCGGAGGCCATGGTGGCCCCGTGTATGCCGTCAGCGCCGGTTTTGGCCCCCACATACAGCACCGCGTTGCCTGTGCCGGAGGCGGTGCCTTTAAAAATGTTGTCAGCGCGCAGTAGGCCCAGCACAAAAGCGTTTACCAGGCAGTTGCCGTTGTAGCTTTCGTCAAACCCCACCTCCCCGCCCACGCAGGGCAGGCCCATGGCGTTGGCATAAAAGGACATGCCCGCAACGGTGCCTTTCACCAAGGCGGCGGTTTTGGGGTGCTCCGGCGCGCCAAAGCGCAGGGAGGACATGGCGGCAATGGGGGTGGCGCCCATGGTAAATATGTCGCGGACAAGGCCCCCTACGCCGGTGGCGGCGCCTTGGAAGGGCTCCACATAGGAGGGGTGGTTGTGGGACTCCAGCTTAAAGGCCACCGCGTCCCCGTCGCCTATGGCCACAACGCCGGCATTTTCCCCGGGGCCCACCAGCACCTGCGGGGCTTTGGTGGGAAAGCGCCTAAGCAACCTCCTGGAGGACTTATAGCAGCAATGCTCGCTCCACAGCACAGAAAAAAGGCCCAACTCCAGCAGGTTGGGCTCCCTCCCTATTTGTTTTTGTATGCTGGCATACTCTTCTTGCGTCAACCCATGTGCAGCGAGGGTTTGCGGCGAATAACTCACCATGTTTTCTCCTTGGGTGTTGTCAACTTGGGAGGTGACAGCACCTGTATGTTGTCATTTAAAGCAATGCGCCCTGCCGCGTGGAAAAAAACACTCCACAACGCCTGGCGGTGTTGCTTGGAGCTTAGGCGTCCGGACATTTCCAAGGTGGCGCCCACATACTGCAGCGTCAGCTTGTTTTTGCCCAAGGCCGCCTCCGCAGCTTTTTGCATGGCGGACAGCTGCGCAAAAAGCACCTCCATTTCAAACACCAACTCCAACTCCCTGGCCAGCCACCCCGGCTGTGCCAGCAAAAACAGCAGGGCTTGGCGACAGGCCTCCGTGTCCACGTGGCCGGTTATTTTGGGCAGCCTGTCTGGTTGGAAGCGCAGCTTGGGGCAGGCGTGCTTGGCCTGCTGCAAGGGGCTGGGGGCCGCTTCCAAAGGCTTGGGTGCAGCAGGCTTTGTAGCAGGGGAGGAGGCGGGGGGCTCCACCACGAGGCGCCATACGGCGGCCCTTTTTTCGGCGTATACCAACAGCAGGGCCACGCCGGGCTTTTTGGCCTCCAACAAAATTTCCTGGGTGTCAAACAACTCCGCGCTGACAACGGCCGTATCATCCACCTCCAGCCACTCGGCCGCCGCCAGTTTAACAAACTTGGCCTCGCCTTGTTTTAGCACCACCTCCATGTCCACCGGCCAGGCCAGGGGCAGCAGCGGAAGGGCCCACAAAAAAACGGCCGCCAACAAAGGCAGGTGGCGTTGGAGTTGCTGGGTGTATGTGGACATCAAGTGTCCCCCCTAGGCAAGCCAGGAAAACATGGAAGCCAAAAGCCTGCCGCCGTCGGCTTGCCAATGCCTCTCTGGGAGGGGCAACATGCCCAGCACATTGCCGGAGGCATTGGCAACGGCGGCAATGTTGCTTTTGGAAAAGCCGTTTTTTTCTGGAAAGCGCAAGGCCACGCGCACGGCTTTGGGGGTTATGTCCGCAGGCAGGGCGTAGTTGGCATGGGCGCTGGCTATGTGCAAGGAGAAGGCGTCGCCGTTTTTTTGCCCTTGGAAGAAGGGGTAGGGGCTATCCACCACCTGGCAAGGCAGCTGGGTTGAAAAAAACCGCGCCTGCATGTTGGGCAGCAGCGCGCCTGGCAGCAGCTTCAACTCTGTAAGCACGGCAAAGCCGTCGCCAAAGCCCAGCACGCGCCCGCCCTTGTGGGCATAGCTTGCAATGGCCTGGGCCAGAGGTGTTTGGGCCGCCAAAGCCCCCGGGCGGAAATAGCCGCCAAAACTTAGGGCCGCTGGCAGCACCACCGCCTCACACCCTGCCAACTCCCTCTGCGTATGCCGCAACATTTTGGTGGAAAACCCCAAACGCCCCATGGCAAAGGCAAAGTCCGAGTCCACTTGGCCCCCGGGGAAAAGCGCTATGCCTATGTGCCTCATGGGAGGGCCTCGAGGCTGGCAATTTCCACGGCCTCATTTACCAGAAGCTTCTCACACATGTGCTTTGCGCGGGAGAGGGCTATGTCGGCGTCCTCCTCGTTTAACTCCAACTCGAGGGCTTTGCCGACGTGGACGGCCTCTACCTCGCCAAAGCCCAGCTGGTGCAAGCCCTGCTTTAAAACCTGGCCTTGTGGATCCAAAACTCCGTTTTTTAAAGCAATAACAACACGAATGCGCATGGGGCACCTTTTTGGTTTAAAACGGGGACAACATGCCTGCTTGGCTTTTCATTCTCATTGGCTTCTTCTTCATTCTCTTGCGTAGCCTTTTAGGGGCCGCAGAAACAGGTTTATATGGCATCTCCGACTTGCGTGCACGAGAGTTGCTACAGCTTTTTCCTAAACAAGGAAAACGCCTCTGGCTTTGCAAAGTCAACCGGGAGAAGACGGCGGCCTCGGTGCGTTTTGGCATGGTGTTAAGCAATGTGTTGGCGGCGGTGGTGATGGCTTTTGTCGCTTGGCAATATACCACGCGCTATACACTGCCGTTGCGGGTGGACTCAACCGCCTATGGCCAGCCTGGCAGCCTGGTGCTGTGGCTCCTTGGCAATGTGGATTGGATGGTGGGGGCCATGGCTGCGGTGGCCACCGCCCTCTTTGCCACGGCCCTGGAAACCAGCCTGCGTGCGGCGGCCATGGCCAAGCCTGAAGCCTGGGCCCGCGCCCTCTCCGGCTTTATTCGCGCAGCCAACCTCTCGCTGTCTCCTGTGGTGCATATGGTGGCTGGCCCCTTAAACATTTTGCTAAAGCCCCTGGGGTTGAAGGCCTCCTTTGAGGCGCCGCCGCTGCCCCTGGAGGACTTGGAGAAACTCCTGGTGGACCAGGCGTCCAAAAACGAAGTGGACAAGGTGGCGCCGGAGCTCATCCGCTCCATTTTTGAGTTGTCCGACAAGCGCTGCAGGGACGTTATGGTGCCGCGGACGGACGTCGTCTCTGTCAACGTGCAGGCCTCGGCGGAAGACATTTTGGCCAGCCTCGCGGAAAAAAACCATTCACGCATGCCCGTCCTCGGTGAGGACGAGGAGAGCGTTTTGGGCATTTTGTATGCGAGGGACTTGCTGCCCCTCATACGCTCTCCGGGGAGCATTGTCCTTCGGGAAATTGTGCGCCCCGCCGTCTATGTGCCCTGGTTTAAGCCCATTGGGGAATTGTTAAGGGACTTGCAAAAGCAACGCATCCACATGGCCCTTGTGGTGGACGAGTATGGAAGCTTCATCGGCCTTGTCACCCTGGAGGACATTCTGCGGGAAATTGTGGGGGACATAGGCGACGAGTTTGAGGAGGACGAAAAGTCCATAGAGAAGCTGCATGACGGCAGCTTTCTGGTGGAGGCCACCTTGTCCCCGGAGGAGTTTGCGGAGCACTTTGGCGTCGAGTTGCCTGCGGGGGAGTTTGAAACGCTCGGCGGCTATTTAAGCTGGAAGGCGGGCGCCTTGCCTGAGGTGGGTGACAAGTTTGTGCTGGCCCACCTTCTGCTGGTGGTGCAGGTGAAGGAGGGCCCCCGCATAGAGCGTGTGCGTATATTACGCTCCAGACCGGTTCCACTTTGACACGAGCTCTTCGTTGGGGCGCAAGCGCCCCTTGGGACCGGGCTATTCCTCCAAAAGCTTTGTCACCAAGTTGGGGTTTTGCCGAAGGCCCGCGCGTACGCTGAGGGCGTCCAATGCTTTTATAAACGCTCTGGCGGACTCGAAGCGGTTTTCCGGGTGCACTGCCAAAGCCTTGCGCAGTATTAACTCGGAGAAATAGGGAAGGTGAGGGTTATACTCCCTCACCGAGGGGACTTGCGCGTTTTTCACCTTGTGCATGCGCTCCACCTCGGAGTTGCCCTCAAAGAGGCGGCGGTTGGTGAGCATTTCCCACAACAACACGCCGACGGCATAGAGGTCGGCCTTCTCGTCCACGGGGTGGCCCAGCATGGCTTCTGGACTCATATAGGCAATGGTGCCGTGCAACTCATTTTCACTGGGGGCCTTCTCTCCCAGCAGGCGCGCCACCCCAAAGTCAACGAGTTTTACTTCCCCGTTTTTGGACAGCAACACATTGGCGGGGCTTACGTCCGCGTGCACCACGCCATGCCAAATGCCTTCCTCGGAAAACTCGTGGACATAGCAAAGCGCCAACAACAAGCGCCGCAATACAAACACCACCGCCTCCAAGGGGAGAAACTGGTTTCGCTTGCGGTAGCGCTCCTGAGTTTTTTCCAAAGTCTGCCCCTCAATCCACTCCTGCACCAAAATATAGTCCCTCTCCTGCTCCACAAACCCCAGGGTGTACACAATGCAAGGGTGGTTAAGCCGCGTCATAAGTGTCCCCTCCTTCCAAAACCTTTGGAGGTGTTTTTTGTCCTGGCGGAATACAGGCAGAAGGCGCTTTATAACCACAAACTCGCTTTGGCGTGGCTTTGCAAGCAAAGCAGGGCTTGTCGCCTTGGCGCGAAAAACCTCGGCTTGTCCGCCAGAGGCAATTCGCGACAGGAGTTGGTAACCGCCCAATTGTTTTCCAGCTTGCACGTTGGCCAGCCTAACGAAAACGGGTGTCCAGGGCGAGCCTTCTTAAGGGGCTTGGGTGGACTGAGCACTTGGAGTGGAGGGCCCGGGGGCCTTCTCTTCAAGCAAACTTTTATACAGAGCCTCATATTCCTTCGCGGCATGCGTCCAGGAGAAGTCCTCGCCCATGGCCCGCTTGCGCAGCGCGTTGAGGGCTTCTGGCTTTTCAAACAGTGCCAGTGCCCTTTGGAGGGCGGCCCAAAACGCTGGCAAGGAGAAGTCGTCAAATTTGATGCCGGTGGAAGTCTCGTCTCCCGCGGGGCCTCCCATGTCTTTAACGGAGTCCGCAAGGCCCCCCACGGAGCGCACCACCGGAATGGCCCCATAGCGCAGGGAGTAAAGTTGGTTGAGCCCGCAAGGCTCAAACTTGGAAGGCATCATAAAAAAGTCACTGCCGGCCTCTACCTGGTGGCTGAGGGCTTCGTCAAAACCAATAAAAACCCCCACCCGGCCGGGGAAGCGTTGGGCCATGGCCTCAAAGGCCTCCTCAAAATGCGGCTCCCCGGTGCCCACCACCACCACGCGTGCGCCGGCTTCTACCAGCAGGGGAATGGCGCCCAGCAGCAAGTCCACACCTTTTTGCGCCACCATTCTCCCGACGCTGCCGAAAATGGGGGGGCGCTGTTGTGAGGGAGGCTGTGCCAGGCGCTCGGGTGCCAGGCGCTCCAAGGCAAAGCGCTCCAACAGGGCCAGGCTGCAAGCTTCCTTGCCGGCCACATTCTCCTTGGAGTAGGTGGCAAAGGGGGCGGCCAAGTGGGCATTGGCCGAAGGGCTCCACGCTTTCTCGTCCATGCCGTTTAAAATGCCGCGCAAAACGGAGGAGCGCTTTTTTAAAATGCCTTCCAGGCCAAAGCCAAATTCCGCGGTTTGAATTTCCTTGGCATAGCGCGGGGAGACGGTGGACAAAGCGTCCGCAAACACAATGCCGGCTTTGAGGAAGGACAGCTGCCCCCAAAACTCAAAGCCCTCGGGGGAAAACAACTCCCAGGGCAGGCCCAACTCCTCCACCGCCCAGGAGGGGAATATGCCTTGGTAGGCCAGGTTGTGGAGGGTTAACAGGGTTTTGGCCTGCCCCAGCTGGGTGGCCTCATAGCCCCGTTTTAACGCCAGGGCCGCCAGGCAGGTTTGCCACTCGTTTAAATGCACCACCTGCGGGCAAAGCCCCAGCATTTGCGCGGCGGACAAGGCCGCCATGGAGAAAAAGGCAAAGCGCCGGTGGTTGTCGGCATATTCCACGCCTTTTTCCGCATAAAAGCCGGGGCGCTCAAAATACTCCGGCTGGTGTACAAACAGCATGCGCAAGTTCTCACAAGCCCGGGCCTCCCAAATTTCTGCCCACTGCGTGCCAAAGGGGAAATGCAGCCGCAAACTCCCCCGCAGGCAAAGGCCCTGCGTGGGCACCGTCGCATAGCGCGGCGTGAGCACCGCCACCTCGTGTCCGCGTTGTGCCAACACAGCCGGCAACGCACCCGCCACATCACCCAAGCCCCCGGTTTTGGAGTAGGGGGCCACTTCTGAAGAGAGGAATAAAATACGCACGGCCACAACCTAACCTAGACCGGTTCTAAGTTGAATTGATTCGCTACGCCCCCCATTTTTCGGCATCTTCCTGCGCTTCCTCCTTCGGCCGTCCTCGACGTGGCTTTGGCCACGCCTGCGGGGTCCTCAGTCCGGGCCGCAGGAATCTGCTCGAAAACTGTGGGGCTCGCTAGAATCACTTCAACTTAGAACCGGTCTTAGACCGGTTCCACTTTGACATCATCTCTTCGTTGGACTCGTTTTTGCTCAGGGCATGCACTTGAGTGCATAGCTTAGAAACGCTTTAGCTTTGTAGGTAGGCACAGCCGTTTTGCATTGCGGCCTTGCTTCTGCTGTGGAGTTTGCCATATTTTGCGGATGCCTTTGCCTTTTTCTGCGCCGTTTGCGCACTTTGGAGTGCTTTTTGGCCAAGCCCAGCAGGTGGACGCTGAAAGTTATAATGCCTTTGTCCTCGCAACCGTGGACGGGGAGGGCAAGCCCCATGCGAGGGTGTTGTTGTTGAAGGACTTTAGCGAGTTGGGGTTTGTTTTTTATACCAACACCTTGTCAGCCAAGGGGGCGCAGTTGGCGCAGAGGGCCCAGGCTTCCATGTGTTTTTGGTGGCCTGCGCTTTTGCAGCAGGTACGTATGGAGGGGCCGGTGGCCCCCGTTTCCGCCCAGGAGGCGGACGCCTATTTTGCAACGCGCCCCCGGCTCTCCCAGGAGGGGGCCTGGGCCTCCTTACAAAGCCAGCCGCTGGAGAGCCGCCAAACCCTGCTTTCGCGCCTGGAGGGCATTCAGTCCCTCCATGCCCAGGGCCCCATTCCACGCCCGCCCCATTGGAGTGGCTATAGGCTTTTGCCCCAGCGCTTTGAGTTTTGGAAAGCCTGCCCAGGCCGCCTGCATGAGAGGCAATGCTTTGAGAGAGAAGGCGAAGGCTGGAGAGAGGGCCTTCTCTACCCTTGAGGGGGCGAAGGAGGAAAAGACATGAAAGTACAAAGTATTGAGTTTAGAAGAATGCGTAATGGCGAGTATTTTCAGTTTCACACCCAGTTTATTCAATTGCTAAGCCGCTCAGGCGCAGCCAACCTGAAGGTAGAAGCTCAGTTTGAGGCCTATTTGCCCTTCTATAGGCGGGCGGACGAGGCGCTGAAGAAAGCAACCTCAAGTGCCCTCACCGAAAAACTGAGGAATGCCAACAAACGGCGCGGCATGGCTTTTCGTGGGTTGGTGGGCAACAACCGCGCAGGCCTCCAACACTTTAGGCCCGAAGTCCAAGAGGCCGCCAAAAAGCTCAGCATTCTCTTCAACGCCTATGGAAACCTTGCCAGAAAGCCCTTCAATGAGCAGACGTCGGGTGTTCATCACCTCGTGCGGAGGCTCAACGAGAGGTTTGCAGCTGAGCTCCAAAATGTTGGACTCCAGGAATGGGTGGCTGAGCTTGAAGCAGCCAACAACGAGTTTGCAACCCTCTACCGGGAGAGGCTCGACGAGTCCGCCCAACAAACCACCGCTGTGCTTGGCCAGGAAAGAAAAAATATGGACACCGCCTACAAGCAACTTGTGCAGCGGCTTAACGCACTCGTTGTTGTGGAAGGTGAGCAGGCCTACGGCGACTTCATAGGAGCTCTCAACAGACTCCTCTCCGAGTATAAAACCACCCTGAAGGAAAGAATGGCCAAAGCCAAGGCAACGGCAACGGCAACGGCAACGGCGAAAAAGAGAGGGTAAACACCTTGGCCAACATGTGAAAAACCAAACTCTGTTTGGGCACCTCTGTGCACTTGCATGCACAAGAGAGGCGAGGTGGGTTGGCATGGGTGGAGCCTTAGGGTATTCATAGCTCCTGGGTTGTATGTTTTAAAAGCCACGTCCAGGCGGCGGGGGCCAGCGGGGGGGCAAAAGACAAAGGCCAAAAGACAAGGCGAGGGCGAGTCCTTCCACTTTAAGGGGTTTTTTTATGAGCCAGTTTTCTCGCGTTGGCATGTTGTGCGCGCTGTTGTTGGGCATGGCCTTGGGTGCTTGCCATTGTTCGGACTCAGAGGTGGGGGACTCGAATCGGATGAGGTGTGAGAACCCTCCGTGTCCTGAGGAGCCGGACCCGAAATGTGAGAACCCTCCGTGTCCTGGTGAGGAGCCGCCATGTGAGGGTCCTTCGTGTCCTTCGGAGGACTGTGAGAATCCTCCGTGTTCTGACCCGAAATGTGAGAACCCTCCTTGTGACTTTCCATGCACAACCGGGCCGTGCAACCCGCCCTGTTACTTCCCTCCGTGTATCGTCTGGTGTGGGGACGCTCCGTGTCCTCCGCCGGTGCCATGTGAGCAGCCTCCTTGCACTTTCGTAACAGTTGTTTTTGACAAAAACCAAGGAGGCACCGAGGCAGACCCTCGCAGCATGGTTGTGTTGCAGCATTCAACCGTCGGCACGCTGCCTGTGCCGCCTACGCGGTCGGGCTTTGAGTTTCAAGGTTGGAATACGGAGCCCGACGGGAGCGGAAGCGTTTTTGATGAGACAACCCCCGTCAGCTGCAGCCTCACCGTCTATGCGCAGTGGAGTGCGTGCTTGACGGTGACTTTCCGCGGCAACGGAGGAAGCCCCACCCAGACGGTTGTCTCCGCCCTCATGGACAAAACCGTCACCCCGTGGCCTGCAGACCCTACGCGGACATACTATAAGTTTGTCGAATGGAATACCAAGGCCGACGGGACGGGGGAGCCCTTCACTGCCTCCACCCTCGTGAGGGCGGAGAGGGTGACGAACAACAACCTGGATGTGTATGCCCAGTGGCAGAGGACACATTATACGGTGACTTTCCACGGCAACGGGGGGAGCCCCAACCAAACCATGGTCCCTGTCCTCATTGGTGAGGTTGTCACCCCGTGGCCTGCAAACCCTACGCGGGCAAACCACCAGTTTGCCGGCTGGAATACCAGGCAGGACGGGTCGGGGCCTCCCTTCCTGCCCACCACCCCTGTGACGGCCGCTATGGTTGACAGCAATGGCAACCTCACGGTGTATGCCCAGTGGGTGCGGACAGAGTATACGGTGACTTTCCGCGGCAATGGGGGGAGCCCCAACCAAACGGTTGTTTCTGTCCTCATTGGCGGGGTTGTCACCCCGTGGCCTGCAGACCCTACGCGGGCAAACCACCAGTTTACCGGCTGGAATACCAAGGACGACGGGTCGGGGAGCCCCTTCACTCAAACCACCCCTGTGACGGCCGCTATGGTTGACGGCAATGGCAACCTCACGGTGTATGCCCAGTGGCAGAGGACAGAGTATACGGTGACTTTCCACGGCAATGGGGGGAGCCCCAACCAAACGGTTGTTTCTGTCCCTATAGGTAGTTGCATCACCACCCTGCCTGCAAACCCTACGCGGGCAAACCACCAGTTTGCCGGCTGGAATACCAAGGACGACGGGACGGGGAACTTCATCACTCCCCCCATCTGCGTGACGGCCGCTATGGTTGACAGCAATGGCAACTTTACTGTTTATGCCAGGTGGGAGAGGACAGAGTATACGGTGGCTTTCCACGGCAATCAGGGGAACCCCACACGGCAGAACGCCACTGCCCCCGTTGGCGAGGTTGTCACCCCGTGGCCTGCGAACCCTACGCGGACCTACTACAAGTTTGTTGAATGGAATACCAAGCAGGACGGGACGGGGAGCCCCTTCACGCAAACCACCCCTGTGACGGCCGCTATGGTGAACAGCAATGGCCACCTGGATGTCTACGCCAAGTGGGAGAGGACACATTATACGGTGGCTTTCCACGGCAACGGGGGGAGCCCCCCACGGCAGGACGCTTCTGTCCTCATTGGGGGTTGCAACATCACCCCGTGGCCTGCGAGCCCTACGCTGGCACACCACCGGTTTACCGGCTGGAATACCAAGGCTGATGGGACGGGGAGCTCCATCACTTCCACCACCTGCGTGACTTCCAATATGGTTACGAACAACCACCTGGATGTCTACGCCAAGTGGGAGAGGTCGCATTATACGGTGACTTTCCACGGCAATGGGGGGAGCCCCACCCAGCAGAGCGCTGTTGCCCTCATTGGCGGGGTTGCTGTCCCGTGGCCTTCGGACCCTACGCGGGGGAAGGACTACAAGTTTATCGAATGGAATACCAAGGACGACGGGGAGGGCAGCCCCTTCACTCAAACCACCCTTGTGACTTCTGGTATGGTTACGAACAACCACTTGGATGTCTATGCCAAGTGGGAGCCCATCATCACCATATTCTCTATCATCCGCAGTGTTGGTGCTGTCGCGCTGACGCCGATAGAAAACGAGGACTCCAGCGAGCGTTTGGCCACGGTGGAGGTTGAAGTCTCCGGGTTTGTGGAGGATGCCGACGCCGAGCTTGTGGAGCTGGACATGGAAGTCCCCCAGGGGCTGTCCTGGACGGAGACGAGCCTCGTGGAAGAGGGCGTCAAAACCTTTAGGCTGAGTGTGGCCTATGACGGGGAGACGGCCTTTCCCGAGGCTTCAGCCTCCCTTCAACTCAAGGGCCTGCACAACATTCCCGGAGGCTACCGCTATGAGCGTGAGGAGGAAGCCCAAAGTGTCTCCCTTCCCATCATCGACGGCCAGGCCCCTCACCGCCCCATTCCTGTCCACCCGGGCAACCGAGAGGCCTTTGAGCACTATAAGAAAACGCCTGAGGGGCGAAAGCGGCACTACCAGGAGACGGCGGCTGGGGCAGCTTTGCCTTAGGTGGGTTTCATGCTTTTGAACCAGGATTCGCAGCAAGATTCACAAGATTGGCAAGATTTTGGGGTAGCACACTGTAGGGGGACGATTTATCGCGCCCATCCTGCAGTGCCTGGTTAGGGCATTGTTGCGCGATACAATGACGGCATTGCCACATCAGGGCGCGATAAGTCGTCCCCCTACATTTTTGGCACTGCCCCAAAATCCTGCCAATCTTGTGAATCTTATTAGAATCGTGGTTCAAAAACCTGCTGCCACCCCGCCGAGAGAGAGAGCCCCGAGGAGGGAGGCGGTAGGGTTAGTGTTGGGAGGGAAGGTGATGGTGAGAGGAGAGCGAGGCCTTGGTTGAAGGCGGAGGAGGAGGGGCTCATACGCAAATTTTGGTGGATTGGTACTGGTGGTGACAATAGAGAGTACGGAGCCAGGGTTTGCTCCGGGCCCCTCCAAGGCCCTCCCGTCTCCCTCCCTTCTACCGGCAAAATTGGGGTGGCTCTTGGCCCAGGACCTCGTGGAAGCGTCCCTCGCCTCGCCCTTGTCACTCCTAGTACCACTCCACCAAATTTTGTCTACTCAGACAACCATGACTGCTCGGGTTCCTCCACCGCCTCCTTCAACCAAGGCCTCGCTCTCCTCTCTTGGCCGGGGAAAAACCAAAATCCTTTGTAAGAATGGGCCTTTGCGGCACCGAGGAACAGCTCGGCCGCCAATCAAACTGCTCTCATCGCCTACTTCCCTAACAAGGATCCAGGCACACAAAATGAGCACTGGACAGCCTCCTCCGCCCTCCCCGGGGCTCTCTCTCTCGGCGGGGTGGCAGCAGGTTTTTGAACTAGGATTTTCGTAAGACTTACAAGATTACCAAGATTTTGGCAGTGCCCGAGAATAAAGCAGTGCTCAATCCTGCCAATCTTATGAATCTTATGAAAATCCTGGTTCAAAGTCTTATGAAAATCCTAGTTCAAAGTCTTACGAAACTCCTAGTTCAAAAACTCCTAGTCCAAAACCTTGGCGGCAAGAACGGCCTCAGCCCAAAGGCAGTTCATGGCTTTGTTGCCTGCGGCATTGGGGTGGAGCCAGTCCGGGTTGCTCCAGGAGGGCACCTCCTCCCCGCGCAGGTGGTGGGGGTTGGCTTTAAAGTGGGCGTACAAGTCGGGGCCCTGGGGGAGGCCATACTCCCGCGTTAAGGCGTCCACCACCTCATTCATCGCCTCCTGGGTGGCCTCGGGCCGGCCGGCCTCGGCACTCCAGGGAATGCGCGGAATAATGGCTGTTTTGCCGCGGCGCTGCACCTCTTCCACCAGTGCCCTCATGGCTGTGCGGTAGCCCGCTATGTCCCCAAAGTCATTGGTACCCAAGGCGAGGGCCACCACGCGAATGCCGTCGTTTTCCTCCAAGGCTTGTTGGAGCCTTTGCAAGGAGTGCTGCCGGGTGCCGCCCCACAAGGCGGGGTTGCGGGCGGTGTCCCCGCCATAGCCGCCATTCATTTGCAAGGGGTAATGGCCTGTGGCCGCCCAGAGGTAGGTGGCGAAGGCCGGGTTTTGGGAGGACTCTCGCGTAAAAGCACCGGCGGTAATGGAGTCCCCCAGGAAAAACCAGGCGTCCGCCTTCCCGTCCGAGTTGTCCACCAACTCCACCTCGTCTATGCGTATGCCGTCCACCCCCTGCACCTCGGGCCCTGTCCCCTCCTTGCTGAGCACCACAAAGCGCACCCAGCGCTGGCCCGCAAAAGGAATGCGGTGCACCCGCGTGCGGACAGGGTTGTCGGTTACCGTTAGCACCTCTGTCCACGTGCCGTCCTCGGGCCTTCCGGTGGTGCTGTCGGCGGAGGTTTCCACGCGGTAGGAGGCGGGGGCCCCATAGCGTATTTCCGGGTGGTCCGTATTGGCGGAGGCCGTCCACTGCAGCAGCAACTCAGTGGGCCCCTCGCCCACCTCAATGGAGGCCCAGTCACCTACCTGGGCGGCCCAGGCGGCCGCGTCGCGGAATTTCCCGTCCACCAGCATGGGGGCGTTGCCACCCGCGGTGGAGGCCACCGTCGGCTTGCCCAGGGAAACCAGCCTCTGGGGTGTGCCCTGGGGCATGACAAAAGCCTCGCAAGGCAGCGGCGGGGGCGGCGGGGGCGGTGGAGGTTGGCATTCCAAAAGCAGGGGTTGGGGGTTTTGCGCGTAGGCGCGGAGTTTGGCGGCGAGGAAGCCACCGTCCGTGGTGGGGCTTGTCTGGTTTGCTTGGCCGGGGCCGAAGGCCAGGGCCATGCCGTGGTTGTGCACCACGGTTTGGAGGCTGCTGGGGCGGAAGAGGTACTCTGCGCGGTTGTCCTTCCACTGGCCGCTGTTGTTGGGGAGGTTTTGGTTTTCCAAGCCCATGTGCCCCATGGGTATTTGCCACCATACCAGCGGCAACTGCACCGTTTCTGCGAGGGTTTTGGCCCACCTAAAGGTGCGGGGGAAGCTGGGGAAGGGGCCTTCCTCCTCGTGGTACCAGCGGTTTTCCGGGCCGCCCTCGTGTGCGGGGCGTTCCTCATAATAGCCCGCGTCCCTGTCGGAAAACTCCACCACGAGAAAGTCCCCCAAGTCCTCGCCCAGCCTAAAATGGTTGAGGTAGGCGCCGGTTTGCTGGGCAATGTTGTCCACCTCCAGCTGGGGGTGGGTGGAGAGGTTAATGTCCACGCCGGTGGCCCAGCCGGAGGCCATAAGCCCCACGCTGGCTTTGGGGGCGTAGGTGCGGGCCATGTGCAGCATGCACTGGCCGAAGCCGGCAAAGTTGTCCTCGAGGGTGCTGCAGTCCCCGCGGGTGGTGGAGCGCACCTCTATGGGCAGGTGGGCGGGCCCCGGCCTTCCGGCGGCGCTTTGTTGCGCATAACCCCACAAGTCCGGCTCTATGTGCAGCATGACGGGTTTGCCGCTGGCTTGTTGGTACTCGTCCACCACCTGCAGCACAAAGCGCCAGTCATCAAAATAGTCCCTCACCTTGTTGTCCGTATTTAGCAACATGGCAGGGGTGAGGGCCCCTTCGCCTATGGTCCTATAAAAGGTATAGTAAACCACCATGGGTATTTGGCCTGCCGCCTCGGTGGAGGTAAACAAGTTGCGCAGGCGTCCGCCGGGCCTTGTGCCGCTGCCTTCATTCCAACAGCCCCACCAGCTGAAGTCCACATTGTCACACACCTCCCGGGGGCCTCCTGGGTTGGCGCGCTCGGACAAATAAATGTATTTGAGGCCATAGGGGACGCCCTCAATGGCCTCCTCATAGCGGGCCCGGTTGCCTGCCGTCATAATGCCCACCAGCAGGTGCTCCACGCCCAGCTGTTTTGCCAGTTGGCTGCGGGCTTTGGGCAGGCCTGTCAGCGCTTCCTCACAGGTGAGTGGCTCCGGCGATGGCTCCGGCGATGGCTCCGGCGGTGGCTCCGGCGATGGCTCCGGCTCTCCCGGCACCCCCACGTGCTCCTGCGGATCCTCTGTTACCTCAAAACGACATGCGGTGCCCAAACACAACAGCCCGCACAGCCACAGAGGCAGCTGCCGCCTCCACTTCCTCAACCCCTTGAATTCCCAATGCATACCTGCACTCCCTTCCTGTTTCCTATGTGTTTTTATACGTATTTCCTATGCAACGCAACTGCCGACATCTTCTTTCGGCATAGCAGCTCACATCATGTCCCATGGGTTTGTGCCAGCCAAGGTTTTTATTTTCTGAACCTGGATTTGTAACAAGATTTACCAGATTGGCAGGATTGGGTAGTGCCAAAGGTCTTGGTAATCTTGTAAACCTTACTGCGAATCCTGGTTCAAAACCTTGTTTGGAGTATACGGGAGTATACGGAGGCAATGATGAGAAAGCGTTGTTTAGGAGTTGGCAAAGCTCCGGCGAGAGGGCTGGTATTTTTATTCGTTGTTGTGGTGAGTTACACGGGGTGTCGGTTTAATGATGACTGCACCATTACGGCCCCCCCCGAAGACGGTTTGGACGGGCGCCCCGCGCAGAGCACCTGCCCCGCGGGCAGCCATTGTTTTATAGACGAGGCCTCCGTATGGCGGGAGCAGGTGGGCCAAAAAGGGGTATGCGTGGAAGGCCCAGCGGGGGGAATACCGCGGGTTGCCCACTGGGGTGTACACCAGCCCTTCCCGCAGCCGGAGGGGACGGCACCGCCCCCCTCCCGCCCCTACCATGCGGAAGTGAGCCCCATAGAGGCGTTTAAGGAGGGCGGCACCTCCCAGTGGACAGCCGCAGAGAAGGCCCAATACGAGAGGTTGTACTTGAGGCACTTAGGGCGCATACACACGGTGCCCGCGGCGTGGCCGGCGTGGGAGAAGCACAGAGAGGACTGGCAAGTGCGCGCCCTGGTAGAGGGCGTGCCCGCGGACGGGGCCCACCTGCTGGAGGCGTGGTACGCGCTGCCGGGCGAGGGGGCCTGGGCGGCCAAGGCCAAGCTCCGACAACAGGCCGAGTGCAGGGAGGTGGGGCGCCCCGGGCGGCATCGTTTTGAGGTGGTGTGCCAGTTTAAAACGCTGCCGCAGGTGGACGGCCTAATGCAGGTATACGTGCAGCCGGGCCTCTCCCGCAGCGTGCAGGACGGCAAGCCCCTGCGCCTGGGCGCCCAAACGCGCCTCTACTCCGTGGCCGTGCAGCCGCCCGTGGTCAAGCAGCTGGTGGCCTCCCCGGCCCACGTGCTGGCCGGCGACACACTAACGGTATGTGTGGAGGCCGCGGCGACGGCCGGCGTACGCAGCGCTGCCTTGCAAGACATTGCCCACAGCATTGCCGGCGCGGAGGCGTTTGAGTGGAGGCCGGTGCCGCTGCCCAACGGCAGCGCTCACCAGCAGTGCCAACAAACGACGGTGCCTTTAAACATAAGCTTCCCCCCCAACAATGGCCAAACTGCGCGCCGGGGCACGGGCGAGTTTACACTCAGCACCAGGCTGAAGGTGGAGGACAGCCTCTGTGAGGACGCCCATGCCCCTTGCGCAGAGGACAGCAGCCTGGAGGAGGAGTGCCAAAACAATAAAAAAGCACTCGCTGTGGCTGCCGCCCTTTGTAATGAAACTTACTCTAATGTGCTGCAAACTCCAACACCTTTAAACCCTGCTCCCGGTAATTATAACAACAATGCCTTCCAGCCCTCTTCTAACTTCTTCCTACAAAGACTCACCTGCAAAACAGAGGCCATAACCCAGTCTGGAAGCCCAGTCAGCCACCCTCCCGCCTGGGTCACCGATGGCGGAAATGGGAAACCATACATAAATACTTTGGTTTTCGGAACTGCTTCGCTGTCAGCCCTGCCAGAACATAACTCCCTCTTTTTCGTAGACACCACTGCCTGCGAGTCCATCACCTCGGACGCCATCCGAAAAGGGAATCCAAAAGATATATTCCCTGCTTCCTCCATTCCCTCCCTCCACTCCGGGCCCCTCCTGGGCCCTCCCGTCTCCCTCCCTTCTACCGGCAAAATTGGTGTGGCTCTCGGTAAAGGTGCAAGAAATCTAGGCACTTCTGTACTTTCCGTCGTCAGTACCCAAGACAAAAAATTTGTTTACCCAAACTCTGTGTCGAGAGACTGCATCGGCCCCCCTGCCTCCACCGCCTCCTTCGACAAAGGCCTCGCTCTCCTCTCTTGGCCGGGAAAATCAGGAAATCCTCTCCAGGAATGGGCGTTTGTGAGTGTGAAGAATGCTGGTGCTTTTACAAAGCTAATCGCCTACTTCCCCGACATGCCTCCCGGTGCCAGCAATGACCACTGCAAGGCCTCCAGCCTCGCCCTCCCCGGGGCTCTCTCTCTCGGCGGGGTGGGGGATAGGGAAGGGCGCTGGGCCGTCAGCTATATGATGGGCGGCCGAAGCCATATTGCGTTGTGGGCGTTTGAGGACAATGCTTGGGAGGCTGTGAGAGAGGGGAACGAGCCTGTTTCTTTGCTGGCCGGCAACCGAGCTCTCACCCACCTCGCCGTGGGCGATGGGTTTTTGTGGTACACAGACCCTTCAGAAGGAAGCCAGCGAGGCCTCTGGCGGTGGGATATGAGAAGTCAGGGTTCTGAACAGATACGAAGTCGCGTTGATAGCCCCGTAGCTATTGATGACAGGGGCCATGCGTATTTTGTGGAAGACCGCCACCTCCGGCGCCACCCTGCCAACGGCTCTGGGAGCTCCACGGACTCGTTTCCTGTCGGGCATAACCCCGTCGGCAGTCCCATTTTGGGCGAACGCGCAGTCGGTGGAGCGGAAATTTTCGTTGTGACGACAGGTGGTGGAGCAACCACCGTCAGCGTCTTCAATGACAACCTCGAACTCCTTTGGCAGGAAGCTTTTGACTTCAGTACTTCCGCAGGAGCGCAACCACTCTTGGTCGGCAACACCCTCTGGCTGGTGGGTGCCCAGGGGCAAGTCCATGGCCTCCGTGTCAACGCCGATGGCCTCCACAAGAAGGCACCGTGGCCTAAACACCTCCGGGACAATTGTAACTCCGCGAACGCACAAGCCAAATTGGAGGGGTGTCTTTGAGCTGGACCACGGCTTGCAGCAGGTTTTTGAACCACGACTTTCATAAGATTTTGAACTAGGATTTTCGTAAGATTTTGAACTAGGATTTTCGTAAGATTTATAAGATTACCAAGATTTTTGGCAGTGCCCGAGAATGAGGCAGTGCTCAATCTTGCCCATCTTGTGAATCTTACGAAAATCCTAGTTCAAAAACCTGCTGCGACGCCGCCGAGAGAGAGAGCCCCGAGGAGGGAGGCGGTAGGGTTAGTGTTGGGAGGGAAGGTGATGGTGAGAGGAGAGCGAGGCCTTGGTTGAAGGCGGAGGAGGAG
>Ga0209737_10000422_pt1 | contig 35915 bp, 25 predicted proteins | sample TergutCu122P3_FD_187284 | JGI IMG/M metagenome (GOLD analysis project Ga0209737, IMG submission 187284) | Cubitermes ugandensis P3 segment gut microbial communities from Kakamega Forest, Kenya - Cu122 P3 (SPAdes) (version 2) | ecosystem: Host-associated > Arthropoda: Insects > Digestive system...
CCCCTACACCCCCTCCCCCCCGGCTGGCAACGCCTAAGCCACCTAAGCCCCCTGCCCCTGCCCGGAGGCGACATAGCCGCCAGAGAAGTATGGCGTATGGGTGTGGCCGCCCACCTCCAGCTGGGCGAGGAAGACAAAGCGCTGGCCGCAGGGGCCCCCCACGGGTTAAACCCCGCCCTGCTTGAGGCGTGGAAGCGCGGCCTCCGCACCCCCCTCACCTCCTCCCTGGGACGCTTTTTCGACGCAGCCGCCAACCTGCTGGGGCTGTGTGAGGTAGCCACCTTTGAGGCTGAGGCAGCCATGTTGCTGGAGGCGCTGGCGCATAGCGTACAAAAACCGGAGGGCCTCTCGCTGGGGGGGCTGGGGGGGGAGCCGTACAGCCCCCTGGGCCTTCCTCCGGCCCCTTCTCCTCCCCTTCCCCTCTGTACACCCCTCAACCTGCATGGGCTGCTGCAGCAGCTTACCCCCTACCGCCACGCCCCCCCCGCCCTGCGTGCTTGGGTTGCCCTGGGTTTGCATGAAGCGGTGGCGCTGGCGCTGGCGCAGTGGGCCGAAGCGGCGGCCAGGCGCCTTGGGGTTTGGCAAGTGGCGCTGGGCGGAGGTTGTCTGCAAAACCGGCTTTTGTGTGAGGCTTTGGCGAAGCAGCTTCGTCAGCGCGGGTTTGAGGTTTTGTTGCCCAGGCAGCTGCCGCCCAACGACGGGGGCCTTTGTTTGGGCCAGGCACTGGCAGCCACGCAGCACTTCCATTCCTGAAGGTTGCTTTTGGCGCAGGCAACCCCTAAAGAAGGCAGCATGTGCCTTGCTGTGCCCGCCAAAATACTCCAGCTGCTGGAAGACGAGAAAGCCGTGGTGGACATGGACGGCGTACAGCAAACCATTTCCGTGGCCCTGGTGCCCGAAGCCCAACCCGGAAACCACGTGGTGGTGCACATAGGTTTTGCGCTGTGCATATTGGACGAAGAGGAAGCGCGCCAAAGCCTCGCCCTGTTTGAGTCTCTGTATGAGAGGGCGGAGGGAGAGGCGGAGGCGGAAGGCGGCACCGCATGAAAGCAACCCAGGCTTTTTCCAACCCCAAGCTTGGCCGGAAGCTGCTTTTGGCCATAAGGGAGGAGGCGCAAAAGCCGCGCGACTATTTCCTCATGGAGTTTTGCGGTGGGCACACGCATGCGCTGTGCAGGTATGGCCTCCCCCAGCTGCTTCCCCCCAACGTGCACATGGTACACGGCCCGGGCTGTCCCGTCTGCGTACTGCCCATAGGCCGCATAGACTTGGCTTTGGCATTGCTTGCCTCTCAGCGGGTGGTGTTGTGCAGTTTTGGGGACATGAGTCGCGTACCGGGCAGTCGCGGCCAAAGTCTGCTGAGTGCGCGCGCCCAAGGTGCCGACGTACGCCTGGTGCTGGGGCCCAGCCAGGCGTTAAAGCTGGCCGAAGCCATGCCGGAGCGCGAGGTGGTTTTTTTTGCGGTGGGTTTTGAAACAACCACCCCCCCCACGGCGTTGACATTGCGCGAAGCCCAGAGAAAGGGCCTTCAAAACTTCAGCGTCCTGTGCAACCACGTACAAACGCCCCCGGCCATGCGTGCTGTGCTGAAGGCTTTTCAGGCGCTGCCGGGCCATGCTGCCTCAAAGCGTGTGGACGCCATGCTGGCACCGGGGCATGTGGCGGTGGTAACAGGCAGCACACCTTTTGAGGCGGTGTGCAGAGAGTTTGGCCTCCCGGTATGCGTAGCGGGTTTTGAGGTGGTGGACTTGCTGGAAGCCATTTGGCGTTTGCTTTGCCAGCTTAACCGCCGGGAGGCGCGCCTGGAAAACGCTTATAAGCGTGCCGTCACACGGGAAGGAAACCGGGTGGCGAGGCAGCACATGCAGGAGGTGTTTGAGGTTTCTCCTTGTTTTGAGTGGAGGGGGTTGGGGCGTTTGCCCGAGAGTGCGCTGCGCATCAACGAGGGCTATAAAGCATGGGACGCCGAAGCCAGGTGGCCCATACCCTATACACCCGTGGCGGACCACCCCGGCTGCTGTTGTGCGCAAGTGCTGTTGGGGCAGAAAAAGCCCCCCGAGTGTGGGCTGTTTGCGAAGGCCTGCACACCGGACGCCCCCATGGGTGCCTGCATGGTAAGCCCCGAAGGTGCCTGCTCCGCCTACCACACCTATGGAAGCTGATTTCACCCGCCAACCCTCCTCCCTCGCGTTATACCTTGCTTATGCAGCACACAGCCACCTTTGAAATTATCAACCAGCTGGGTTTGCACGCGCGTGCAGCCGCCCAACTGGTACGCATAGCCAACAGCCACCCCTGCACCGTCAGCTTAAGTTGTATGGGAGAAACGGTGAATGCCAAATCCATCATGGGTGTCCTCATGCTGGCTGTTGCCAAGGGCATGCACGTCCGCCTGGGGTGTGAGGGAGAGGGGGCAGAAACTTGCCTCAAGGAAATGGGCCGCCTCATTCAAAACCGTTTTGGGGAGCCGCGCTGATGTTGCACAACCTCTTCCTCAAGGGCACAGGCGCCAGTCCCGGCATCGCCATTGGACGCGCCTTTGTCTGCACCTTGCAGCCCCTCGTCCCCGCACGCAGACAGTTGCCTCAGGCACAACTCCAAGCCGAGACAGAGAGGCTGCGCCTTGCCCTCCAAACCACCGAAAGCCAGCTTGCGCATTTGCGTCAGAAGCTTTCTGCGGATGAGCACGGCCTCATTCTGGAGGCCCACGGCCTCATGCTGGCGGACCCTTTGTTTGTGGGGGCGGCAGAAGACGCCATCCACACTCAAAGCATCAACGCCGAGTGGGCTGTTTATGAGGTGACACAAGCCCTGCTGACACGTTTTGAAGCCATTCAAAACCCCTACATACGTGAGCGTCAAGCGGATGTGAAATGGGTTTCCGACAGAGTGCAGCGGAATTTGGCGGGCCAGGCTTTTAACGAGGAAGAAGACGCTTTGCTGGTGCCGGAGCATTCCATTGTTGTGGCGGACGAGTTGCCTGTCGCGAAGGTGGTGTTTCTGGCCGACAAAAGAAAGGCCATGGCTTTTGTCACCCAGGGTGGCGGACAAACCAGCCACACCAGCATTGTCGCACGCGCCAAACAACTGCCTGCCGTCGTGGGCATAAGCACGCTTTTGCAGCGCGTCAACTCCGGGGACGAATTGGTGGTGGACGGTGAGACGGGGGAAGTGTGCATAGCGCCCGACGAGGAAGTGCGAAAGCAGGCGCAACACAAGCAGCGCCAATGGCATGCACAGCAAATGCAGGCGCAACACCAGGCGCATGAGCCGACGGTAAGTCTGGACGGCCAGAGAATACGGCTTTGGGGCAACATGGAGTTTGTGGACGAGGTGGAGGGTTTGTTGAAGATGGGGGCGGAGGGGGTGGGGCTTTTCAGGACGGAGTTTCTGCTGGTAGGCGAGGAGAAGTCCTGCTCCGAGGAGGAGCAGTTTTGGGCCTACCGCCGGGTGCTGGAGGCCATGCAGGGGCGCCCTGTCACCCTGCGCACTTTTGATTTGGGCGGCGACAAACTCCCCGGAGCGTTGTTGGAGGAAAAGCTGCTGGAAAAAGAAGCCAACCCGGCGCTGGGGTTGAGGGGCATACGCCTTTGTTTGAGCCACAGGGAGCTTTTTCGCGCCCAGTTGCGTGCCGCTTTGCGCGCCTCTGCCTATGGGACGCTTCAGTTTATGTTTCCTCTCATCAGCCATTTTTCGGAGCTTCGAGAAGCCAGGCGGGAGTTGGAAGAATGCAAAGCCAGTTTGAGTCTGCAGGGTGTCGCCATGGCCAGACACATTCCTGTCGGCATAATGATTGAGACACCCGCCGCCGCGTGGATTGCGGATCGCCTCGCCCGCGAGGCGGATTTTTTCTCCATAGGCACGAATGACTTAATTCAATACACCCTGGCCATTGACAGGCAGAATGCGCAAGTCGCCTACCTCTACCACCCCATGCACCTGGCGGTGTTACGCTCCCTCCAGCACATAGTAGAGGCCGCCCACCAGGCCGACATTCCGCTTGCCGTGTGCGGAGAAATTGCCGGAAACCCCCAACACACCGCCATGCTGCTGGGCATGGGTGTGCGCTCCTTTTCCATGGCAGCTGTGCATTTAGGCAAAGTGAAAGAATGCGTACAAAACACTTCCGTGGCCGCAGCGAAACAAATGATGGAAGCTGCACTCCAAAAAAGCTGCACAGGCGACATTGAAGCTTTTATAAAAGCGCAAACCAACGCCCTGCATGCACCCTAGCAAATGCGTGGCAACAATTCCCCGAGTGGCCAGGGCAGCACGCGGCGACTTCCCAAAGCCAGCTGCATTTCCACCTGGCCTGGGGGGCCTTCCTGCACGTGGCCAATGAGGCTGGCTTGTTGGCCGAGGGCGTGGCCGCGCATGGCTTTGAGCAGTTGGGGTGCGTCTTCGGGCGCACACACCGCCACCAGTTTGCCCTCGTTGGCGACTTCCATGGCCTCCATGCCCAGCAAAGCACAGGCCGCGGCCACCGTTTTGCTTAAGGGAATGGCTTCCTCATGCACAAGCACACCCACTCCCGCGGCCTTGGCCATTTCATTCAGCACAGCCGAAACTCCGCCGCGTGTGGCGTCCCTCAAAAAACGCAGCTTCGCACCACAACCCAGCATGGCGCCCACAAGGCCGTGCAGGCATGCGCAGTCCGAGTGCACATGGGCCTCAAACCCCAAAAGCTCACGCGCCGACAGCAAGGCAATGCCGTGCTCTCCAATGCTGCCTGAAAGCAAAACAGCGTCGCCGGGTTGCACCTGCGCAGCCCCCAAAACCAGCGGCGTCTCCACCCAACCTATGCCTGTGGTGACAATAAAAACCCCGTCGGCTTTGTGGCGCTCCACCACCTTGGTGTCACCGGTGACAATGTGCACACCGGCTTTTTTGGCCTCCAGGGCCATGGAGTGGATGATTTTTTGAAGCTTTGCCAGCGCAAAACCCTCTTCCAGAATGAAACCCGCACTCAAATACAAAGGGCGCGCCCCCCCCACGGCTATGTCATTCACCGTACCGCACACCGCCAGCTTGCCTATGTCCCCCCCCGGGAAAAACAAAGGAGAAACCACAAAAGCGTCGGTTGTCATGGCCATGCGCCCCGGAGAAACAGCAAAGGTGGCCTGGTCCTCCCGTTGGGCCAAAAGGGGGTTGTCAAAGGCCTCCACAAAAGCGTCAACCAGTTGGGCCATGGCGCGCCCGCCGGCGCCATGGCTTAACTCCACATGACCATGTTTCCAGTTGAGTGGTTTCATTGGGGGCAGGGGTGGAGGCGGGGTTATAACTCACACGTCATCAGCAACCTGAGTTTGCCGCTTTTTTTGCTGCTTAAGGCCCCCAGGGTTGTAAACCCGGCCTCGCGTACAAAAGCCACCGCCGCCCCATCCGACGGGTCCACCCTCAAAATGAGGCTTGTGCAGCGGACAATACCCAAAGCCATATGGCGGGCTTGCCTGAGGAGACAGGAGCCTACCCCTTGCCTTCGAAACTCGGGCTTCACCAGAAGGTAGCGAATGTAAGCCGCACCTGGCACGGGGCCGTTCGGCTCCACTGACACAAAACCCAGCAGGTGTCCGCTGTTGGAGCGCGCAAGCTGCATCCAATGCCTCAAATACACCATCTTCTCCAAAACCTCCTGCGTTTTAGAAGGCTCCAAAGAAGCATTTGAGACCAAAAGCTCCGCCAGCACCGGCAACTCTTCGTCGGTAGGCTCGCTGTATTTCAAAGCCTGCCAGTGCTCGCCAATCCTTTCCGCACCCTGTGCTGTTGCGGGGTTTTCCTGGTTTGAGTCTTGTTGAAAAATGTTCATTTCCATCCTTCCACCTCCTTGTTTTCTAACAACGTTTGTCTTTCCTTACGTCGGACTTGGTGTGTCGCTCAGTTGTGTTATACTCCGCCCACTTCAAATACGTTCCTTCCCTTCAGAAGCAGCCCCGTGCAACTCAATCACGCCCAAAGAGAATTGACGATAAAAATCGTCTACTATGGCCCCGGCCTTTCGGGGAAAACCACCAATTTGCAAGTCATCCACTCCAAAATTGAAGCCTCCGTGCGTGGGCAACTGCTCACCATTCCCACGCATGACGATCGCACCCTGTTTTTCGATCTCCTGCCTGTACACTTCCAAAGCAAATCCGGGATTAAAATTAAAGTCAAACTCTTTACCGTGCCTGGGCAAGTCATTCACAACTCCACGCGGCGCATCGTCCTGCAAGGCAGTGACGCCATTGCCTTCATTGCCGACAGCCGCCACAAAGCCGTTGAAGAAAACAACGCCTATTGGAAAAACATGCAGGAAAACATGCGTGAAATAGGGTTGAGCCCGAAGGAGGTGCCCACCGTCATTCAGTTTAACAAACGTGACTTGCCGGACACACAAACAGACGAAGAGTTGGAAATGGCGCGCTCCCGCGGGAAAGAGCCCATTGTGGGCGCCATCGCCATTCAAGGCATAGGTGTGCTTGAAACCTTGTTTGCTGTCCTGCAAGCGGCCTACCGGAGCCTGGAAACCCGCTTCAACCTCTCTCGCAACCTGGACGTTGACGAGACGGAATTTTTGACCAGAATATTCAACCGCATTGACACCTCATTCACCCGCCTTCCCCTCTAAGTTGCCCACAAAAAAAACCTATGGCGCCCGAGTCTGTGCTCGACAAAAAACTGCTGCTGAAAGAGCTTGTCAGCAGCGAAGCCCTCGCGAAAATGGCGCAGCAATTCGCTGAGCTGCACCGCATAGGCATTCGCATTTTTGATGCGGAAGGGCAAAAGCTTACGGACGCCAAAACAGGCAGCGGCGAATTTTGTTCCGCTGTTTTTGCCACAGCCTCGGGCCGCAAAGCATGCACAGAAGCCGTGTGCCGCCTCACCAATGGTGCGTTGACTCCCCTGGAGGGTGAAGGTGAAACCCTGGTGTTTCCGGAAAACCCCTCCCCCCATGCGCCCAATGCACTTCTCATTCCATGCATAACGGGCACGCGCTATTTGCTGGCCCCCATTCTCCTGGATGGGGATGTTTTGGGGCGAGTCATTATGGGGCCTTTTTTGCCCCAAACACCTGAGCATTGGCCCGCCGGCCTTGAGGAAGAAGGCCTGGACTCCAACCAGCTGAGCAAGCTTTCAGAAGACATTGAAAAAATTTCTGAGTCCAAGCTTTTGCACATTCTCCTGCATTTTTTGTCTGTCCTTCATCTGCTCATGGATTCGGGACAACGCGTCTTCTTTGCTTCGTCGGTGCATGTGGAAACCATGCTGGCGCATGCGCACGAGCTTGAAGAGCAGAACCGGAAGCTTTTGCAAATGAATCAGCAGCTGCGCGAGTTGGACCGCCTCAAATCCTCCTTCCTCGCCACCGTCAGCCATGAATTGCGGACGCCACTCACCTCCATTATAGGCTACTCGGAAATGCTTTCAGAAGGCCTGGCTGGCCCTATGAATATGGAGCAGTCCGAATATGTCGCCACCATTCTGGAGCGCAGCCAGTCTCTTTTGGGGTTAATTTCGTCCATGCTGGACATAACCCAAATTGAGGCCGGAAAAGTCCACATGAATTTTGGGCCCATCTCCCTGGGTGAGCTTGTGCGCATTTCCCTGGCCAGTGTGCGGCCCCTGCTTGCCAAAAAAAAGCTGACCCTTACGGCACACATTCCCACGCTGTCGGACGCTGTCGGCGACAAAGAGCGCTTGAAGCAAGTGCTCATCAACCTTCTGACAAACGCCATTAAGTTTACCTTGCCTGAAGGGAAAATTTCCGTTGTCCTCACCGAGAAAGGGCACCAGGCGGAATTAAATGCCCCCGGCTACCGCCTCTGGGTGGAAGACACCGGCATCGGCATTCCCCAAAACCAACTCGACAATGTGTTCCGCAGCTTTTTCCAGGTGGACTCCAGCTCCACACGTGAGTTTGGCGGCGCAGGACTGGGGCTCGCCATCGTCAAAGGTTTTGTCGAAGGCCATGGCGGCCTGGTACGCGTCATCAGCGACTCCAACCAAGGCTCCCGCTTCACCGTTGTTTTGCCTGCACACCCCCCCAAAGAAGAAATGGACATTCCTCCCCCCGTCACCCTCCTCCCGGCCGCTGACCGTTTTTAGTTTCTGCAAGTGAATAACCCTCACCTCACAACACAGGAGCGTCTTCGTGGCTTCACCTGGTACCGCCTGCTGGAAGCCACACGCCTTCGCCTGCGCCTCCATGTTTTGCTGTGGGGCGCGGCCCTCCTTCTCTCTGCGGGCATTTTCAGCACCCTCGCTGTAGGGTTTCTGGCCAACTTTCATGTTTTTTCAGCCTGGGTTTTGCTTGTCTTTTGCCTTGTGCTTGGAGGGGGTGTCTGCGCCTTTGGCCTCTTCCACGCGCTTTACTCCTCCACACATGCTTTCGCCGCACGCCATTTGGCTTCGCGTTTTCCTTCTTTTGGCCTGGACATTCTCTGTGCCTGGGAGTTGGCCCACGCCACGGACAACGCCTCCCCCGCACTTGTCCATGCCTTTTGGGAAAACCTCGAAACCCGCGTTTTGGAGTTTGGCACACCGGCCTCTTTGGGCAAACCGCTGCCTCAAAAAGGGCTTTGGCTCCTCACCCTGGGCCTTGTGCTGTGTTGCTTTTTGGGAATTCATTTTGAGTCGGCTTGGAAAACAGGGTTTCAGAAAATGCAAGGCACGCAAGAGGTGCTGCAAAACCTGCCCAAAGAGCCCATTGCGGGAGAATTCTCTCTGCGCTACCGCTTCCCCGCCTATACACAGCTTCCCACGCTGACGGTGCAAAACAGCAGCGGCGAAATAAGCGCCCTCCAAGGCACCACCCTGGAATGGGAAGCCAAGGCGGACCGCAAAGTGCAACAAGCGCGTTTGCTGGTAAATGGCAGCCCTCTCCCTGTGGAAGTACGCGACAACCGGAATTTGCGCGCCACCTGGGTGCTGACTGCCAGCGGCAGCTACCAAATTGAATTCCTAAACCAGGGCAAAGTGGTTGCCCAAAGCCCCCCCATTCCCCTCCATGTGGAAATGGACAACCCCCCCAGCATACGCTTCCTCTCCCCTGAAAGCCCCCTCCACCTTGCAGCCGAAGAAAACAGCGTCCTCCTGCGCTTTGAGGCAAGCGATGACTATGGCCTTCATTCCCTGGAGTTGCGTTATTCCCTCGACAACCAAACGCCCCAAACCTTGCCCCTGCCTTTGTCCACCGCCCGCTGGGTGCAGGGTGAATTTTTGTGGGACTTAGGCCCCATGGCTTTGTTGCCGGGCCAGACAGTCCACTATTCGCTGGTAGCCAGGGACAATGATTTGGATGCGGGAAACAAAGAAGGTTTGTCTCAAACCCAAACACTCCAGAAATTCAGCCCGGCCATGCACCAGAAAATGGCCATACACAAAACCCAAAATGCCTGGAAACAACTCCTGAAGCATGCGGCAAACCGCCTGGAAAGCGGCGAAATGTCCACGCATGCCTCTTCCAAACTTTCCCATTTGGGAAAAAGTCTGGATGAGCAGGCCCAACAAGTGGCCGCGGAATTGGAGCAGGTTTCCAAAGAAATGCTTCAGGACGAGCAAGCACCCAAAGCCCTCGCCGCCGCCTTTGGAAATGCCGCACAAACGCTGCGGCGTATGGCCGACAACACCGCCAAAGCACGACAAAAGTCCGAGAAAGCCCACAACCCGGAATTTCTCTCAAAAGCCATTTTGACGGAAATTTCCAGCGCGGAGCACCACCTCCTCTATTTGGAAACCTTGCTTAACCAGTTTCGCCTGGAGGCTGTCTCTGAATTTGGAAAGCTTTTGAAGTCCCAGCTGGCGGAACTCAAAAACCTCCTCTCCCAACACCAACACAGCACAAACCCCGAAGAAAAAGCAGCCCTGCTGGCCCAAATTCAAAAACTGAAAACCAGCATTGCAGACTTGCTTCAACGCATTTCTGAAATGTCCAACGCCGAAGAAAATGCCGATGACGAAATGGACTTGGGTGCACATTTCCAGGAAGAGGCCCAGCACTCCATGGAGTTTCTCGAAACCGCCCTCGCCAGCGGGCAAATGGACGAAGCCCTGCGCCAAACCGAGTCCCTGTTAAGCCAGCTAAGCAGCCACTCCAACACCCAGGAAACACGCCCCTTAAAAACGGCGCAACTCAACACAGCACTCATGGAAGAATTTGAAAACTTTCGTCAAGCCCTGGAGTCCGTCCTGACGGAGCAGGAAGCTTTGCTTAAAAAAACACAGGCCCTCCATGAAAAACAGAGTGAAAAAGCAGCCAGAGAGCTTTCTCAAAAAAACCATGCCGCACGCCCGGAGCTGAATGCCCAGCTGGAGGGGCTTTATTCCAAACTCAAAAACTTAAACCTGGAGAGAATGACGGCATATGAGCAGAACCTGCGTGAAGAGGCCCTCCAAAATGTGGAGATGATGAAGTCCGCACTGGCTGCGGATGACGCATTCCTGGCCTCTGACATTGTCAAAGAGTTGGTGCAAAAAACCGATGAATTGGCCGCGGCAGGCAAAAAACAAGAAGACTTGGACAGAGCACTGGGCAACTCTCCTGCAGAGCGTCAGCGCTCCAAAGAAACCCGTGAGTTAAGCCTCGAGGGCGCTGAAAAAGCCAGAGACTTCCAGGAGCGCCTGCGCACTTTGTTTGGCCACAAAAGCGGTGTTTCCTCTGAAGGCGACACCACCTCTTTCGCAGAGCCCGTCAAAGAACAAGAAGCCCTCGGAAAACGCACGCGCCAAGTGCAACTCCAAATGGAAGCGCTTTCCGAGAAGGCCCCCCTTTTTAACGAAGAAACAAAAGAGCGCATGGAACAAGTGGCGCGCCACATGGAGAAAGCCGCAGCTCGCCTGCGCCTGGGCAATGCCCAGGAAGGACAAAGCGAGCAAGCCCAGGCCACTCAAGGACTGCAAGCCCTCAAACAACAACTCCAGGCCGGCGGCACCGCCAAAGCCTCTGTCCCCATGCCCTCCGCTTCCGGAAGCCTGGGCCAGGGTATTTCTCAAAGCCCCAAGCGGCTTGTCATTCCCAAAGACACCGCTGCCGCCAAGCCCTATTTGCGCAAGGAGCTGCTGGAAACCATGCGCCAGGGTGTGCCTCAAGGTTATGCGGAGCCAGTACGGCGTTATTATGAGGAGCTGGTGAAATGACGCGCCTGCTTTGCCTGGTTTGCCTCCTTCCTCAACTCGCTGCGGCTGCACCTCCACCTCCACCTCCCAAACCGCCCTCTGACAAAAACACCCCCTTGGGCAACAACCGCCTGGAGGAGCTTGGAGTGGCCATTGAAAAAGCGCTGAATGCCTGGAATGTCGACGAGGCGCGCCTGCTTTGGGTGCAAGTGCAGGAGTTGAATTTGCACGGCCTTGCGCTGTTGCACTATTTGCAGGGGCGTATGGCTTTTCAACTGGGCCTTTATGACGAGGCTGTCTCTGAGTTTGTGCTTGCCGGACAAGAGGACAGGCCCAACACTTTTTTGCACCTGGCCAAAGCAGGCCAGCGCTTTTTGAAAACAGCCCAGCGTTTTGAAAGCGAGCACTTTGTGCTTTTTGTCCCCCAAGGCAAACAAACTGTTTTGTCGGGTTATGCGCTTGAAGTGCTGGAAGCGCAATACCAGGCCATGAAAGAGGACTTGGGGTTTTCTTCCAGAGAAAAGCTGCGCGTGGAGTTGGTAAGCAGTGCACGAGAGTTGGCACAGCTTTCAGGCGTGCCTTTCGAAAAATTGCTGAATTCCGGCATGGTGGCTTTTTGCAAATTCGGAAAAATTGTTTTGTTGTCTCCGAGTGCTTTGCGCGGCGGGTTTGAGTGGCAAGACAGCCTCGCTCACGAATATGTGCATTTCGCCATTGCCAAAAAAAGCCTCGGCAAAGCCCCCCTGTGGGTAGAAGAAGCCCTCGCTGCCCATTTGGAAAGCCGCTGGAGAAACCCCGCTCCACCTCCCCTGCCCAGGGCCGACTGGGCTGCCTTGCAAAAACACATGCGCACCTCCAATGCCTTGTTGCTTGAAAAACTCCACAACTCCATGGCGGACTATGCCAACCCCCAAAAGGCCCAGCTGGCTTTTGCAGAGGGGTTTTTGCTGATGGAGCATTTGAGAAAACAAACGGGCCCTCAGGTTTTTGTGCAGCTTCTGGAAAAACTCTCGCAACAAGCTGAGGCGACTGATGCCATTGGGGAGTTGAGCGGAATGCCCTGGGCAAAGTGGAAGCAGCAGTTTCGAAGTGCTGTGCTGGCGCGCCGCTTCCCCTCAAACCCCACCTCCCCTCCCGCCCAGGAAAACAACCTTTCCAACCCCAAGCTGCTTCATGAGTTGCGTCTGGCCAAACTGTATGCCGACAACCAGCACAACCAGGCCGCCGCTTACCACTATGCCAAAGCCTGGGCCCTGGGTGGACAAAACCAACCTTCCGTGGCCCAGGCCTATGTGCAGGTTTTGCTCGCACTCTCACGCTTTGACGAAGCCGAGCGCGTGTTGGAAACCAGCCTGGGCCAGGAGACGGTGCCTGCCGCTGTGTGGATAAGTTTGGGCAAACTTCGCCTCTTCCAGTCCCAATGGGAGAAAGCCCAGAAGGCCTTTGAGCGGGCACTGGCGCAAAACCCCTTCTTTCCCGAGCTGCACCTGGGCCTCTATGCCGCCGCCCAGGCGCAAGGCAACGCCACCTTGGCCAAACGCGCACAAGAAGCCGCAGCCATTTTGCTGCAAACCTCCCCGGAAAACGTTGTCGACATGGCCAAGGCTTTGAGTACCCCCGGCGCCCTTTAAACCACTCTACTCGCCTGCACTGCCGGCTTGCAAAAAGTGGGCACTGTAGTCGGCAAGGCTGCGCTTCAACACTTCGAGGGCTTCGTCCCGTCCATAGGTTTCGGCGATTTCACAGCTTTGCTTGAGGATGTGCGGAGACTGTTTGTAGGTGAGGAAATAATGGCGGAGGCGATCCAACATGGCCGTCGTCACCTGGGAGACGTCTCCCAGGCTGCCAAACACAGCGTCGCCTTTCAGCACGCAGATGATTTTGTCGTCCACCTCGTTGCCGTCCAACATGCGAAAGCCACCCACAGGAATGGCCTCAATGAGAATGTTGCCGTGCGTGAAGGTTTTTTCCGTGAGGACACAAACGTCGATGGGATCTCTATCGCCCTGCAAACCTTCGCGGCCTGTGCGCTCGATGCAGCGTTTGGCAATCCTCTCGGCGCATAAGGTTTGAGGCACAAAACCATAGAGGCAAGGAGGCACATTGGAATATTTTTGAGGGCGATCCACTTTCAAAAGCCCTGTGGCTTTGTCGAGCTCATATTTCACAGCGTCGGTGGGCACCATTTCCACATAACAGGTAAGTTGCTCCGGTGCGTTGTCACCCGGAGAAACGCCGTGCCAGGGGTGTGCGGCAAAAAGGTGTGCCTCAAGTTTTTTCGGCATAGGAGCCTCAAGTTTTGAAGTGGAAAACCCAAGCTTAGCCCAAATGAAAGGCTTTGGCTCGCCTTATGGCAGGTTTAAAAAACAGGGGCGTCCACCCCTGTTGGGTTTTGCAAGCTAAAGCCTTGGCCCATCCCAGCAGTTGTCAACGGCTACGCTGGTATTAAAGCTGCCACACAAGTCGTGTCCCTGCATGGGCCAGGGTGCGTTTGTTTTGAGGCCGGGCGCATCAACGAGAATGCCGCCATAAACGGTTTTGTCTGCCTTCGTCATTTCCAGCACCAGCACGCTGCGTGTCGAAGAGAGCGGAACGAGGGTTGCCTGCCTCAACTCAAAACCTGCGCCAAAAGCCTTGGAGAAGTCGGCTTGCCAGTGCTTTTGAAAGTCCGGGCTTAACACCACCACAGAGCTTTGACCTCCTGCGAGCAGAAGGTCTCCACTCTCCATGAGAAACCCTGCTTTGGGCAACCAATCCATTCTGGCTTGAGCAAGCACAGCCAGGGTGGGCAGATTGGGTAGATAACGATAAAGATAAGAGCCGGAGCCGGAAACCACCACCTCATCATTCACATCCATGGCCCACGGTGTTGCTTGATGTGAAAGTTTCTCTGTGCGTAGTTCTTTTCCTGAACCATCTATAAGAGACATCCAATTGGCTCCCCAGAGATGCTGGGGGCCAATACCAAAAATGGAACCCCTGCCTGTGGCGCTCCCGTTGATCATACTCAAGGCACCACCGCTTCCCCATTTGAAAGCAACCCAAGTCTCGGCATCGTCGGATGAAGATGAATATATAACCGTGTCTGCTCCCGCTTGAGGCCGCACCACCATGACCGCATCTGCGTTGGAAAAGGGTGCTGAAGTAAAATTACAAGAAAAATCCATTTGCTCTGGAGAAACGCTCCCTGTCAATTGGCAAGTCTCCAGACGAGTGCGGTTAGAATTCACAAAGCTTCGCACCAGCAGCAAGTCCTGGTTGGGACCTCCTTTCAGGAGGGCGAGGGAGAAGGTTTCATCTCTTAGCTCCAAACAACCCATCGTCAAACCTTCACCTGTGTGCGCATTCAAGGCATACAGGCCGGTTCTCCCGTTGGTGGTGCAAGTTTTCACAAGCACGGATGTACCCTGGTGATTGCCCAGAATAAAGTCCACATTTCCCTCCCATGCAAAGGACGCTTCCCATTTTTGCGCTCCTCCGTTTCGAGCATCCAAAGCCAGAATTTTCGTTGAGCTGAGCTGCACAATCACCCAACCTTCTCGTGTCACAACGGGCCGATGCTTGTGAGTGCCTGTGTAAGCAGCGGTCTGCCACAACACGCGGTTAATTTTTAGGGTCTTCCCTTGTGTCTTCTCTTCCCAGTTGTTGATTTCATCCACCAGACGGGTTGTCAAATTCAGCGGATAGTTCCCCTGCGGCAAATGCGGCAGCCTGGCAAGCGACACGGCAAAACACTGCTCCTTGGCCCCGGAAGATACAAAGCAATCCACGTGTGTGGCGGGTTGGCCGTTGGCGAACAACTCACTCCTCTTCCAATCCACATCCTCGCTTCCTTCCCTGGCCTTCAGCCGCACATAAAAAATGTCATCTCTTCCCAATTCTTCCGGGCTCTCAACATGCACCTCTACCTGTGGAGGGCTTATGTCATAAATCCAATCCAAGGCTTCCACCGTTGTGCCGTTGACACCATGGCCCGAAATCTCCAGGCGATAGTTTCCTTCCTCCGTGGCTATAGGCGAACACTGCCATTGCCGTCGTTCTCCTTTGTATTCCGTGCTGCTCTCATGGCACGGGGACGAAAGCACTTCGCCCTTCGGGCCTTGAAACAAAGTCTCCGTTCCCAGCGACGCTCCATAAATGTTCACCTGGAAACTGAGCGCAGCTTCCCTGGTGCGCCTGCCTGCGCTGAGTGTCTCTTCAGCAAGGGAAAAATAAATGTCCGGCACTATCAGGTTTGTGTTTGGATCAATCTTCCCCCACACGCATACACTCGCGCTTTTGCTCGTGACACAGTGGCTGCCCTCCGGACATTCGCGCCCTTCACCGCATGCCTCCTCCGGCGGAGGACATCCGAGCGCAAAAAAAGCACTGGCCAATAAATTGGCCAGTAAAAACGACTTCCCTCTCCCCCTTAAACGATTCACGATCAACTCCCTGGCGAATACTCAGAAACATGCTGCCCTTCATCTTGCTCTCCACTTCCCACATATCAATCAACAAGATGCACCCTTCCTACCTACGATTCTTCGCCTTCTGCTGGCAATTGTCAATAGGATCAACTCTCCTCCAAAACAATAGGCATGTAAGAACAAACGCACAACAGACACCTTGAGTTAACAAACATTAGACAGCGTGCAAGTTGTTATAAGCGTTTGAATGGGCCTGCGCAAACCTTCCTGTAGAGCAAGGCCTGGCGCTAAGACTGGTTTAGGGTTGCCCTTTAAAACCTCCTCCTCTCCTAAAAAGGACCACAGAGGCGGCTTTTTGTCCAGCAGCCGTTGTTTTTTTTGGAAAAAACACTCCCACCAGCAGGGCACACCTGCCAAACCTGAGAGGAAATGAAGTTGTCTTGTTATTATTGCCGCGCCCCGAAACACTGGGGCGCGGCACCCCTTCTTGAAAGCAAAACAAATTAAAGGAAGCAGGCGGGCATGTAGTCGTGGTTTGCCTGTCTGCTTGAAGTGTTGCAGTTGTCGCGAAAAGCCTTGGGCCACTGCGCCGAGCGATTCAGGCCGTTGCTGCCCACGCGCAGGGCGCGCACTTCACCCTGCGTGCCCATCACCCACAGCAGGTTGCCCATCAACAGGGGCTGAGCTTCGCGGGAAATGGGGATGCCCAGCTCCATTGTCCACAACAACGCCAGCTGGTCAGCCTCAAAGGCCAACACCGTGCCTTGGGTGGTGACAACATACATTTCAGCGGGGCTGTCGCCTATGGGTTGACCCAACAATGGACTGCCGACAGGCTCCGAAACACCTGCAGGAAGCGAAACAAAGGCTTCTGGAGTTTCTCTGGTGTTGGCTTGAGCGCTGAATCTGCGAAGCTGATAAACGTTGGGGCTTGTTTCCACAACCACATAAGCGCGGCCTTGCTCGTCAATGACCGCGGGACTTGTCTTCATGTTGAGCTGCACATCCATCAAAATGCCGGGCGGCACATCCTGCCAAGATTGGAGTGTGAAAGAAGGGCGTTTGATAAAATCCCAGCGCTGCAGACCTTGGCCGCTGATCCAGACATTGCCATTGGCTGCTGCAAGGCCTGTGGGCTCTGCCAATACACCCCATGTGACGGATGCCCCAACGATAGTCCCGCCAAAATAGTAACCGCTTGCCAGAGGTCGCCAGTACCCAATGATGTCTCGTATGTCTTCTGCGCTGTACCGTTCTTTGAACACCGCCACTACCAGGGTTTCTGCAATGCTTCGCGCTGTCTCTATTGGCTGCACAGGTGTCAATAATGAACGCCTTCTCCCCGGTGCAGCGGTGGCCTGGCAACGCTTTGAAACCACTGTTTGTTCTGGCCAGAAAGTAGTCATATAAGCGTCGTCTTTCGAATAGCCACCTTTCGGTATGATTGCAGGAGCTGCCAACAACCATCCTGCGAGCGAGGATGCATTTCCCATCTGAATCAACGCAAGCCCTTTGTCAAAGAGAGGCTCCACGGGTACCTCACCTTCGCCTGCAAAGAAGGGGTAGCCATATTCATCTGCAGCGTTCACATCGCAATCCCTCTCTCTCCCATAAGAAAACTTCACGAGGTTGGCGTCCACCATCGCCAGGCGGGAGCCTTCGCGTCCTGCAGGTCCTTCTGTTATCGCCACCGCTACCTGCCCCGTGCCACCCAGCACCACCATGGGGCCCTGGACCACACCGGAATGCAAACTTCTGACGGTTTCTTTCTCTTTGCAACTTGTGTCATAAAAATAGAGTTGGTTGCCGGCACCAAACACCAAACTCTTGGACGCACTGCTGGACGCAAAAGCCAGAGGCTGTGTGACGGGGACATTTCCGGTGAGGCTTTCTTTTTGGCAAAAGACGCGTTCAACCTGAAGGCGTTTTTCATAGTCGAGCCTTAAGAGGTCGCTGGCATCGTTTGCCACCAGAATGACGGCATTCAACGGCGTTTCGCCAACACCCATCTTCACTGTCAGCGGCAAGGTGGTGTGCCAACATGCTTTGTGTGTGCCCGCTGTCCCTGGTGTCCACACCAGGGGTGTTCCGGAGAGTGTCGAGTTTTGAAGCTTCCAACTCTTCGCCGGCGCAGCACTGCCTTCTTGGGTTGCGCAAAGCTCCAACCTCTCTCCCAGAAGGGCGGATGAATCCATGTCGACATGAATGTTGGAGGCCGCTTTGCTGACGCGATAAATACGCTTGCGTTTTAGACCCTGCTCTCCAAGCCGAACCTCCACTTCCACCTCGGAGCCTTCACCGGCCCACGCTTCAGGCAAATGACATACCCAATCGCAGTTGGCTGTCCTGCATTTCCCGGCAACATGCTCACAGCCATAGGTGGTGCCCTCAACAATGACTTCTAAACTTTTTTCTACGTCAACGCTGCCCAGGGCCGACAATTGGAGTTCCGCAGCTCCCCGGCCCAACCAACCTGGCTCCAGGTTGTCTGCATCTGCGTTTTGTTCCGTCTCATCAAAACGCAAAGGAACTATTTCCTGGCCTTGCCGCAGCACCCTCCAATTTTTTACGGTGGTTTTGAGTCTCCCTTCCGCATCCAACTCGCCCACCACACATTCGCCCTCACTGCCCGGTGAAGGGTTTGCTTGCGCATAACAAACCGTCCCTTGGGGACAATCACCCACTTTTCCTACTTTGCATATGCCTAAAGATTTTTCGCAACCGAGAGTGACCACAAGCAGCGCAACAACTGCACAAAGCTCTTTTGCTCGCATTGGCGTTCTCCTTCTCTTTTTTTTCGGCTCTTCCCCTTCCACTTCTCCACCCCCCCCCGTGGTGTGCCCCCCCCCGAATATGATTGAGTTGGCTCCGGACACCCCAAAATAATTCATCTCATGCTTATTCGTTTTTTGCAAGAAAAAGGTGGGTCATTTTTTTGTGCAAACTTCAGGAGAAAAGCTTGTCCGCAAAATGTAGGGGCAGATGGCGCTCGCCCTCACAACCGCTTCTCGTGTAGGCCTTAAAGCATGCTTTCGTCCAGGCGGGGGCGCAGGGTTTTGAGGTGTTCCAAACAAAAATGCGGCAGCAAGTTTTGGGGGGAGGAGGGGAGTCCCTCGCCCATGCCGGCAAGTTTTGCAAGCAGGCCCACCAGCTGTGGCCCTGTCATGCCGCGCGCGCGTAAGCTTTGCACGGACAAAGCGCCGCCGCGTTTGGCGAGGCGTTGGCCGCGGCTGTCTTCGAGGCAAGGCACGTGGGCGTAGGTGGGGGCCGCAAGGCCCAGTGCTTGTTGCAGCTGCATTTGGCGAAAGGTGCTGTCTGCCAAGTCTGCGCCGCGAAGCACCTGCGTCACCCCCTGGGCGGCGTCATCCACCACAACGGCCAGCTGGTAGCTGTATTGGCCATCGCGGTACAGCACAAAATTTGGGGGGTAGGTGTGGAGGTTGAGGTGTTGCGTACCCAGCACCGCGTCTTCAAAGTGCAGCTTGTCCAGGCGCATTTCCGTGCTTGTGCAACGAAAGCGCAGCGAAGTTTTTTTATGTGGAGAAGGGCTGCAGTGGCCTGTACACGAGGGGCTGCTTTCGCCGGTATGTGGGGCCAGCGACAGGGCCATGTCCTTGCGAGAGCAGTGGCACTCAAAGCAGTGTCCTTGGGTTTGCAGGCGGGAGAGGGCCTGGGCATAGAGGTTGTGGCGTTGGCTTTGCAGCAGTGGCTCCTCGTCCCACGAAAGGCCCAGAAAGCGCAAGTCTTCCAGCAGCAGGTTTGTGTATTCAGGTTTGCAGCGTTGGCCATCCAAGTCTTCAATGCGAAGCAGCCAGCGTCCCTGTTGGGACTTAGCCCAAAGCCAGGACAGCAGCGCGACAAAGGCATTTCCCAGGTGCATGGGCCCGGTGGGGCTGGGTGCAAAGCGTCCTATAGGGGAGGAGGGCATGGTAGAAAAAAGCGCGCCGTATTTATTTGACGGCTTTTACATTCAACCGTCTAAACGTTTCAAAACATCTGCCGTCTGCTTGTTGTGTTTTTTCCAACATGCGTTTGACGACTTGGTTTCTGAAGGGCTCTTGTTGGTTTTCGGGAATGTTTTGCATAAACGGGACAAGGCTTGGTTGGTTTATCCATCGAATCATCTCTTCGCTGTTCGAAAAAAACCTATCCACATTTTCATAGCACACTTCAAACTGGGCAAACCCGGCCTTCTCCATGAGTGCCGTATATTCTTCTTTGTCCGGCATATACCAAGGCCATTCAAAACCAGCGAAGTAGGTTTTATAGGCAGGCATGTCCATGACGGCTTTCACCGTCTCGTTAAAATGGGTGCAGGTGCCGTTGCTGGCAAAATTCCACGCAATGTTTCCGCCGGGCTTGAGTGCCCTAAGGCTATTTTCCAAAAGTTTTTTGTGGTTTTTTATCCAATGCAGTGCGGCGTTTGAGAAGACAACATCCCCCACCACCCAGCCCTTGGGCACCAAGCGCGCTATCTGTTCCGTGAGTATTCCGTCTCCGCAACCCAAGTCCAATACGGCTTCATTTCCTTTGAGGTTGAGTTGGGCAATGAGTTTATTGCCCCACTCTTTTTGGTGTTTGGAAGCTTGCTTATATTTCTCGCCATCAAATTCAAACGAAGGCATGTAAAGCTCCTGCATAAAACACGTGCTGAATTTCTTCGGCACAAACGGTTGTCCATTTTTTTTGTTGAGGGGAAGGTGGGGAGGGCGAGGAGGTTTTTCAGGGAATTTCCCTCGCAACGCTGAGAAGTCCGCAGCCCAAAGTTTTGCCGCCTCCAATGCCGTGTATGAGGGCTTCGCGAAAAGCTTCGGCGTCGGTAATGGCAAGGCAGCCTTCAAAAGTAACGGCGAGAATGCGTGTGGTATTTGTTTTGTCGTTTGTGTTTGTCCTCCATTCTTCGTGAAGGACGGCGCACTCTTTGACATGGAACCCGTGTTTTGAGCTTTGTTTGTTCAGCCATTCGAGTTGCTCCGCGGCTGAGCGCAGGGCATATACTTTGACACGTTTGTCGGAAGTGTTTTTCTTTTTGTGTTCGACTGGGTTTGCGCACAGGCGAAAATTCCACTCCTGGCCGTTGGCCAAACGCGCAAGGAGGGGTGTGTAGTTGAGTGTTTTGTTTCGCGCGTCTTCCTGGGCAATGTGCTGCAATTCCGGGGTGTTTATGCTTACAACCAAAAGCTCCGTATGTTCCTCCAGTTTGTCGACGCGCCAGAGGCGCTCATGGGTTTTGTCGCTGTTTTCGCCGGGAAATGCAGCCAAGAGGAGGCTGTGGATGGTTTCCGGTTGCGGCACATTTTTCAGTATTACGCGCGTCATATACACGACAACGTCTCCTCTGCTGCGGCCAGGGTTTTTGAAGAAGGCCCAGGGACGGCGGTGCCTCCAAATTCCCTTTCATGGGCCATGTAAAAGTCCTCAAGCAAGGTTTGCAGCTTATCCATGTGCGCGCCGAATTTCAAATAAGCAGGTTTTTTTGGTTTGCGCTTTCTCTCCTACTTGTCCGAGACTCATGCGGCTGTTGTTGTTGAGGGGTGGTGGGTGTGGTGGTGGGCCTACCTCCTCCTCCTCTTCGCAAGAACGCTATCCACATGTTTGCGGCCTAAGCAAATTCGCTCATGCCTCAATGACTTCTAGGGAAGTTTTCCAGCGCGCTTTTGGGTTGTCGAATTGAACGCCCTTCAAGTCGAATTTTTCCGGCTCATATTTTTTGCCTATCCACTCGCGCAGCTCTTTATGTTCAGGGTGTTTTGGGGAGGCGAGGGCTTCCAGCAAACGTTTAAAGCCCCAGGTGCCGCCACAATCTTCGGGTGGGCAGGCGCGTTCTCCGGCAATGCAACGCGGATATTTAACGCCCTTCTCTTTCAGGAAAACGCCTTCCAGCAAAATTTCGTGCCGCCATTCATCGCCCATGTCGTATTCATATGTCGCCACATCTCCAGGTGTTTTCAAGAAGCGAGCGACTTTTGTTTCCCAGCCATTGAATTTTTGTTCAGCTTTAACAACCTCAGCATCTATCGGGTTGCCGATGATGGTTATTTCCTCATGTTGACCCATATAGAACATGTGCAGATGAGAGTCTTTCCAGCCCATGGCGTCTTGGATGGCCACATGCAGCTCCCAAAAGGTATACGTTTGTGGAACTTGAATTCTCCGCCAGATTTTCGGGTGGAGCTCGAGGAGGGTAATTTTGAATTGGCAAACGGTTTGTGGTGTCGGCAAGGTGCACTTCCTCTCCCGAAAAAAAGACGTGTTTTGAAGCCGGCATTTTACTATCCACGCCCACTTTGTAACCACATCAAATCGTTTTCTGGTAGCTGTTTTCCGCTCAAATCAATTTCGTCCCTCTGGCACCCCGTGAGAGGCGCGACAGGAGGCCAATCCTGCTTGGTGTGCATGCATAGCCGTTTCAATCCACGCGCCCCGTGAGAGGCGCGACGATGACGCCCTGCGAAACCCTGTCAAGCTGTCCGGTTTCAATCCACGCGCCCCGTGAGAGGCGCGACAGGTGGCGCATGAGCACTGAGTGCATGGTGTGCAGTTTCAATCCACGCGCCCCGTACGAGGCGCGACTCAAGACGACTCGGCTGCATTACATAAGCCCCCTTGCTGTTTCAATCCATGCGCTTGCAACATATCAAATCCCTGACGCCGAATGAATTCCAGCATTCCATGCCGAGCGCGAGCAAGAAAATCTCATATCCTAAAAAACCTGTTTCGAATAGAATGAACTCCTCAGGTGGTCGGGGGGCTGTTTTGACGACTCAACGTCGGCATCAGAAACCGCAGCACTTCTTTTCAAGACACGACGAAATACAAAAATAGGAGAAGAGGAGAGATGGATTCTATCGGAACACCGCGGTGTCTATGCGCTGATATCTTTCGCCACGTGCGCGAGGAAGCTGAATTCTTGGACACAACATGGAGTTGAAAGCATGACTTACTACGCTCGCAAAGACCAGGTACTTTCCGATCACCTCGAAAACACGGCGAACCTCACCAGAGAGTTCGCCAGTGCATTTGGTTGTCCAGCTACGGGTTATGCAATCGGTTTTCTCCATGATTTTGGAAAATACACGCGAGCATATAAAGATTATTTGCGTCGAGCGTTGCAGGGAGAAAAAACAACGCGCGGCGAGGTCATCCATGCTTTGCAGGGGGCAAAGTATGCAGCAGAGAAAATCAATGATGCTGCGATTGTGGACATTGTTGGAAATGTCATCGCAAGCCACCACAATAGCCTATTCGATAGCATCATCGATGGCAAGAGCACGCTATTTGTCAGAACCAGTAAGAGCGAAGACAAACTCCATTATGAGGAAGCAAAAAAACAGTTCAGTCCCGCCATCAATGAAGCGGAGTTGAAAGCTGAAATATTAAATTTTTGCCAAGCAAGCAAAACGAAGAAATTAAGCCCGCATTTTATGCTGCATCTCTTAACAAAAGCGCTTTATTCCTGCCTTGTAGATGCCGACCGTTGTGACGCGGCAGGAATAGCACCCAATAACACGTCACCGAACTGGGAAAAATTGGTTCAGCAACTAGAAAACCATCTGGCAGAATTTGCCAACAAAAGTTTTCTCGACAACATTCGCAAGCGTATTTCGGAGCAATGCCAACAAGGGGGCAGTCGGCAACAAAATATCTATACTTTGTCCGTCCCGACAGGTGGTGGGAAGACTTTGTCAAGTTTGCGATTTGCTTTGGAGCATGCGAGAGAGCACAACCTGAAACGCATCATTTACGTTATTCCCTATCTGTCAATTCTTGATCAAACAGCGAAAACAATGCGTTGCGCATTGGCTGAATGTGACAAGAAAAAAGGGTGCTCCTATAAAGAAAAAGAGCAAGCGAAATGCGAAGCGTATCTTCAAACAAACGAGTTTGTTTTTGAGCATCATTCCAACATTGAAGTGCCGGAAAAAGACGATGCTGAGGAGCAATACGATTTATTAGCGTCTCGCTGGGATAGTCCGATTGTCTTGACCACAATGGTTCAATTCTTAGAGACGATTTACAGCAACAAGGCATCAAAGCTACGCAAGTTTCACAATATGTCGGAGTCAGTTCTGATTTTTGATGAAATTCAAGCTCTGCCAATAAGGTGTACCCATTTATTCAATGGTGCAGTTAATTTTTTGCAGACTTTCGGAAAATCAACCATCTTGCTTTGCACAGCCACACAGCCGCACCTTCACAAAACAGATCGCCCGGTACTGCTTCCCAACAAACCAGATATTGTCAGCATTACCCAGGAAGAATCGAGAATCTTTGAACGAGTTTGTATTGAAGATAAAACCCAACCAGCAATGGATCATGAACAAATTGCAACCTTGGTCAAAACGCAAATCGAACATGGCAAGAGTACGCTCGTTATTTTAAATACCAAGGATGATGCTCATGGCGTGTACAAACATTGTGAATCGATTGAATGCGGGAAAGCGCTGTTGACAACCTATCTCTGCCCTGCCCATCGCCTGAATATTCTTGAACGATTAAAAGCCAACTTAAATCCAGAAAATAAACGGCTAACACTGTGCATCAGTACGCAACTGATTGAAGCGGGGGTAGACATTTCATTTGACTGTGTAATTCGTGCAGAAGCAGGATTGGACAGCATTATCCAAGCTGCTGGGCGTTGTAATCGCAACAAGGAAACTCCAGCGCCGCAGTCTGTTTTTGTTGTGGATGTCAAAAACGAAAAGCTTGATTACTTGCCTGAAATTAAAGAAGGAAAAGATGCTACAGCAAGAGTATTTCGTGAAAATCCAGGGAAAGATATTTTGAGCAATGAAATGAGTAACAAATTTTATGACTATTATTTCTTCGCTCAGAAAAACAAAATGGATTATAATATTAAAGATAGCAAAACAACCATCTATAGCTTGCTTAATGATAATCCGCTAGGAATAGTTGCCTATCGGAATCGCAATCGCAAAGACTACACTGGCCTACCGTGTGCTTTTCAAACAGCGGCAGATGCGTTCTGCGTCATTGACGGAGGGCAAATCGGCATCATTGTCCCCTATGGCGATGCCCTGAAATTCGTAAGTGATTTTCAGCGTTGCTATGATCCTAAAGAAAAAATTCGCATTTTAAAAGATTTGCAAAAATATTCGATTTCTGTTTATGTGCGTACTTTGGAGTCGCTTGGGAAAGCAGTTAGCATTGTGGACGACACATTTTATCTCCTAAGCTCAGATTATTATTCAGAAACAAAAGGTTTATTGCTTGAACCTGATTTGCAAGCTTTGTGTTTTTGACGAAGTGAAAGATGAGGGGTTTGTTTCCATAACAAGAGCAAGGAGGTGTCCAATGAACAAAAAGCGCAACTCTGTGGAATTTAAAATAACGGGAAGATATGCGCTGTTTGCCGACCCGGTGACACGGGTTGGTGGCGAAAAATTCACCTACCAGGTTCCAACCTATCAGGCGCTCAAAGGTATTCTCGAAAGCGTTTTTTGGAAGCCAACTTTTATTTGGTACATCGACGCGGTACGAGTGATGAATAAGATTCAAACCGAATCAAAAGGAATTAAGCCGATAAAGATGAGTGGAGGGAACGATCTTTCCTATTACACCTATCTAAGAGATGTTGAATACCAAGTGCTTGCGCATTTTGATTGGAATTATCAGCGCGAAAACCTTAAGGATGACCGCGACGAACACAAACATCACAACATTGCCAAGCGTAGCATTAAAAAAGGGGGACGGCGGGATATTTTCCTCGGAACGCGGGAATGTCAGGGGTATGTCGAACCGTGCGATTTTGGGAAAGGCGAAAGTTTCTATGACAATTACGGTGAGCTCGATTTTGGCGTGATGTTTCACGGGTACGATTACCCAGACGAAACAGGTACAAATGAACTTTTCGCTCGTCTGTGGAGAGCAAAAATGCAAGATGGCTTCATCAAATTCCCGGCGCCAGATGATTGTTCCCTGTTGCGGCGGGTTATCCGCAAGATGACGACAAAAGAATTTGAAAATACTCGAAACTTTACACTCATCAACCATGACCTCACTGTAGAGGATTTACGAAAGGAGGAATAAAGATGGGGTTCTGGCAAAATTTGGTGGATAGCTACGATAAAAATGCCGATGCATTGAAGTCAGCTTATCCACTTTCAACAACGTCCATCTCCAACAATGCAGATATTATCGCAGTGATAGTCATTGATGGAGATGGCAATTTCATCAAAGCTGAAAAAATTGAAAAAGTAAAAAAAGATAAAACAGGCAAGTATGTTGTGCCACCTGAGCAAATATGCATTCCTGTGACGGAAGAAAGTCTAGGGCGATCAAGCACAGGTGCTTGGAAGAATCCTAATCCAGTGTTCGATCAGTACGAATATTTGAAAGGTGAGGGCAAGAAATATGACATGTACATTGAAAAATTAAAGGATTTTTCTGAATCAATATTCTCAACAAAGCAGATTAAAGCAATTTATCAATATGCTGCCAAACAAACCGTTGCTTCTGATTTGTCGGGAATGAGCTTGAAAGACAAAACAAATATTGTTTTTAAAGTTGAAATACCTGGCAATCCGCAAACAGAAGTTTGGAAAGATGCAACATTTTTCAGTGCGTGGCATCAATATTATTTGGCACTAAAGAAAAAAAAGGCTGAAGAAAAAAAAGCTGAAGAAAAGAGATTGGCAGAATACGAGTTGGTCAGCCAAAAGAAACTTTCGCCAGATGCAAAGAAAAAGCTAAAAGAACTTGCCGAAATAGAGGATGTGATATCGCTGGATTATATTACAGGCATAGAACAGCCTGCTGCCGTGTCCCATCCCAAAAAAATTTCCAATACTTCGGCAAACTCTAAGCTTGTTTCTGATAACGACAAAACAAATTACACTTTTCGCGGCAAATTCAGCAAATCGTCAGAAGCCTTATCCGTTGGTTATGAAACATCGCAGAAAGCCCATCAGTTTTTGCGTTATCTCATTAATGACCGAGATCGGGGATATTACTGTGGTGAACAGGTAATTTTTTCTTTTACGATTGGCTCAGTAGAAGACACTTTTTCTCCGCCAATTACAGACAACAGCATTGCGAATTTTCTGCGAGAATCGCAAATAAAAACAGAGAATGACACACAGATTGCCCTTCGTGCTGAGACTGGGATTGATTATGCAGATGCACTGAGAAAATCACTTCTTGGCTCTAAATATGACAAAGCATTTACACAACATGCCAAAACAGCGGTAATTGCGCTGGATGCGGCAACAACGGGGCGGTTGTCTATTACTTTTTATCGGGAATTAGATGGGGCTGAATATCTCGAAAAAATCGCTGATTGGCATAGCAGTTGTCAATGGAGACAGCAGTTTTGGGATAAAAAAAGTGAGAGATACATTCCCTTCGTTGGAGCGCCATCTGTTGATAAAATCATTGAAGCTGTTTATGGCAAACCCCGCGGAAGCCAAGATGAAAGCTATACCAAGATAAAAAAGGCGGCACGAGAACGCTTGCTTCGTTGCATTTTTGACGGGGAATTTCTGCCAAAGGATTATGTAGTGACGGCCGTCCGACGGGCTTCCAATCCGCTGGCTGTTACCAAGAACGGCAAATTCGACCGCAATGCTTTTGAGCAGATAGTGTCCACAGCATGTGCATTGGTTCGGAAGAATTATCAACAACGCCAGGAGGAGGATTACAAATTGAGCATAGAACATGACAGAGACGACCGCGACTACCTGTACGGGAGATTGTTGGGTGCGGCGGATAAGTTAGAGGAATACGCCCTCCGCAAAAAAGACAATGACCGCGCTGTGACTGCGGCAATTCGATATATGCAAACCTTTGCCCAACGTCCGTTCAGGACTTGGTACACAATACATCATTGCCTGACACCGTATATCCAAACAGTTAAAGGAAGTTTTGCTTTTCAGGAAATCGAAGCCATTAAAGGCCTTTTCATTTCTGGAGACTACGAGAAGGATACACCGCTGAACAGTTCGTATTTAATAGGTTATTACCATGAACGCGCCTATATCGACTCCCTAGCCAAAGATGCCAAAAATAAAAAACAGTTAACGAATTCCGACAAAGAGGAGGATAGCCACGATGGACAATAAAACGCTCACGAATAAAATAGATTTTGCAGTGATTATTTCCGTGAAACGGGCAAACCCCAACGGTGACCCACTGAACGGTAACCGTCCTCGCCAAACTTATGATGGTTATGGTGAAATTTCAGACGTTTGCCTCAAACGCAAAATCCGTAACCGTCTGCAAGATATGGGTGAATCCATTTTTGTCCAATCAGACGATAATCGCGTTGATGAACACCGCTCGCTCAATGACCGTTTCAAAGCAGCACAACTTGGCGATACAGAGCAACGGAAGAAGGCGTGTGAAAAATGGTTTGATGTACGGGCATTTGGACAGGTTTTGGCGTTTAAGGGAGAGAAAAAAGAGAAAGACAAAAAAGGCAAAGATCTCGAGAATGAAGATACAGAAGAAAGTTCCGATGCAGTATCCATTGGCATTCGCGGTCCCGTAACCATTCAAAGCGCGTTCAGCATTGAGCCGATTACTCCGGACAGCTTGCAAATCACCAAGAGTGTCAATCTCGAAACCAATAAAAAGGATCCGGATAAAAAAGGAGCAGACACCATGGGGATGAAGCACCGTGTTGACAAAGGAATTTATGTCACCTGCGGCGCTATAAACACGCAACTTGCCGGCAAGACAGGTTTTTCAGACGTCGATGCGGTGAAAATCAAAGAGGCGCTGAAAACCTTGTTTATCAATGATGTTTCTTCTGCTCGCCCTGAAGGTACCATGGAAGTGTTGAAGGTTATTTGGTGGCAGCACAACAGCAAAACAGGTCAATATTCTTCAGCCAGCGTACACAATTCTTTGAGAAATCTCCTCAACCAAGATGGAACTTTCAATAAGACAGAACTTGAGGGTGCATTGAGCGGACTCAAACCAGAAATCATTGATGGTATCTGATTCGAAGAAAAAACATGACAGCTCCCAAGGCTAGCCGCACTTTTCTGCCTGGGAGCCAACTTTGCAAACCAAGTCATTTTCCAGGCAACAAAGAGCACCATGCCGACGCCACAACTTATTCATCAGTTCAAAATGACGCTGCTGGACACTCAGCCGGAAATCTGGCGGAGAATTCAAGTGCCGGAGGCTTATACGTTCTGGGAGCTGCATGTGGCCATTCAAAGCGCCATGGGGTGGGAAGACTATCATCTCCATATGTTTCGCATTGGCAAACACAGCGAAATTATCATCAACGGTGACCCGATGGACAGTGAGGTTGGCGAAGATGAACAAACTTTCAATGGCTGGGAAGCAAAGGTCGCCCGCTTCTTGAAAACGCCTGAGGATGTGGTGTTGTATGAATACGATATGGGCGATGGTTGGCTGCACGAAGTTTTGCTGGAAGGCGTTTTCTTGAAAGAAAAAGGCGTCAGATATCCGCGTTGCATTGCCGGAGAACGCGCCTGCCCGCCAGAAGATTGTGGTGGCACCCTGGGCTTTAAACGTTTGTTGGAGACCCTGGCCTCCCCCAGAAACCCTGAATATAGAGAACTCCTCGACTGGTTGGGCAAAAAATATAAACCGGAAAAATTTGACTTGGAGGCTGTTAAGTTCACCAACCCAAAAACCCGATGAAAGTGTTGTCAGGGAACGATTGAGCCATGAGAGAATCTCCCATCTCCCTCTCTGCCCTTCAGCATTACCTCTATTGCCCGCGCCAATGTGCACTTATTCATATTGAACGCATTTGGAGCGAAAACCGATTTACTGCCGAAGGCCGCTTGTTGCACGACAAAGCCAACCAGCTGACGGTGGAAAAGCGCAAGGGCGTGCGGACGGTCACCGCGATGCCGCTGGAAAGCGAAGCGCTGGAGATAGTTGGTGTGGCCGATGTTGTCGAGTTCCATGCCACAGCGCAGGGCGAACAGCCATATCCCGTCGAATATAAGCGCGGCAAACCGAAAGCGCACCGTGCCGATGAAGTGCAGCTTTGCGCGCAGGCATTGTGCCTGGAAGAAATGTCAGGGAAGCCTTGCCCGGAAGGCGCGCTCTATTATGGCAAAACGCGGCGTCGGCAAGTCGTTCTCTTCGATGAGCTGCTGCGTGCGTTGACTCGCCAAGTCATCGCTGACACGCGCGCTTTGATTGACAGTGGAAAGACACCTCCTGCCCAATATGAAGCCAAACGCTGCGACGCCTGCTCTCTTGTCGGCGACTGTCAACCGAAGCTGCTGGCGCATGGGCGCAACGTCAATGCGTGGCTGAAAGAAGCCCTCAAGGAATAAACATGCGCCGCCAACTTAACACGCTCTATGTCACAACGGAAGGCGCTTGGCTGCACAAGGACGGTGCCAACGTGGTGATGGAAGTTGACAAGGAAGTCAGAGCACGAGTTCCCGCACATATGCTGCAAGGGTTGGTATGCTTCGGGCGTGTACTCGTCTCACCGCCGCTGCTTGGCTATTGTGCTGAGCAGGGCATTTGCGTCAGCTACCTCACGCCGAACGGTAAATTTCTCGCACGCGTCGAAGGGCCTGTCTCTGGCAACGTGTTGTTGCGGCGTGAACAATACCGCGCAAGTGACGACGAAACGCGCTGTTGCAACATTGCACGCAACTTGCTGGCGGGAAAAATCCACAACCAGCGCGCCGTTGTCAGCCGGGCGTTACGCGATTATGAATTTGACGAGCCTGCGCACGCCACTTTGCAACAAACGCAAAAGCTGCTCATGCGCACCATTGACAAGCTGCCGCATGAGCCACACCTCGACGGCTTGCGTGGACTTGAAGGCGAAGCTGCGCAGCGCTATTTTGAAAGCTTCAATCATTTCATTCGCCACGAGCACCCGATGATGCGCTTTAGCGGACGGAACCGCCGCCCACCGCGTGATGCTGTCAATGCATTGCTGTCGCTTCTTTATACGTTGCTGACACATGATTGTCGCTCTGCACTTGAAACCGTTGGACTCGACCCTGCAGTCGGATTTTTGCACCGCGACAGGCCGGGGCGTCCAAGTCTTGCGCTTGATTTGGCTGAAGAGTTTCGTCCGTTGTTTGGCGACCGATTGGCGTTGTCGCTGATTAACCGCAAGCAACTGAGCGAGCGTAGCTTTCGTTGTTTGGAAAACGGTGCCGTATTGTTGGATGATGATGCAAGAAAAACCGTTTTTGTAGCTTATCAGGAGCGCAAAAAAGAAGAATTGAAGCACGCATTTTTGGATGAAAAAGTGCCCATTGGCTTGTTGCCTTATGTGCAGTCGCAACTGTTGGCCAGGCATTTGCGCGGAGACCTGGATGCTTATCCACCTTTTTTGTGGAAATAAGGCAGGACACCCATGATGGTACTGGTTAGCTATGATGTTGCCAGCGATGAAACCAGCGGCGCTCGCCGTTTACGTCGTGTAGCGCGCGCCTGTCAGGACTATGGTCAGCGTGTGCAATATTCCGTGTTTGAAATTGAAGTGGATCCAGCGCAGTGGACGCAGTTGAGGGCCCGTTTGTTGAGTGAGATTGACCCGGAACGAGACAGTCTGCGGTTTTATTTTTTGGGAAGCAATTGGAAGCGAAGAATAGAACACGTGGGCGCAAAAGCGGTGTTAAACCTCAGTGGCCCCCTGGTCTTCTGATGGAAATTTTTGTGCGCGAACCCATAGCGCCCGGTGAACCCGCAAGAGGTTCGCACACGCACAAATGATGAATATATTTTGGTTTCAGTCCTTCAAACAAAAAACAAATAAATAAACCACGCGCGCATCGAGCATGTTCGCAAAAACGATGATTTTTTAATTTCCGAATCCGTATGTTAGCTTGTTGACGTCGCGCCTCTCACGGGGCGCGTGGATTGAAACACCAGACGTTTTTAAACGCCCTGGAGTTCGGTCAGTCGCGCCTCTCACGGGGCGCGTGGATTGAAACCCAGTAGCGAAGGCAGCCAAAGCTATGCGTGACGTCGCGCCTCTCACGGGGCGCGTGGATTGAAACATACCATTGCCAACAGCGAGAAAATCAATCTAGGTCGCGCCTCTCACGGGGCGCGTGGATTGAAACGAATCGTAGTATTTTACTTCGCACGCGGAGTAGGTCGCGCCTCTCACGGGGCGCGTGGATTGAAACGTCCTGTCTCCATAAAATGGTATGCGCTCCCAGGTCGCGCCTCTCACGGGGCGCGTGGATTGAAACCAATTGGCATCCGGGTAATAGGGTCAATCATTGGTCGCGCCTCTCACGGGGCGCGTGGATTGAAACTTCGCATTTTTTACCTGCTCGTCTGCAGCCTTTGGTCGCGCCTCTCACGGGGCGCGTGGATTGAAACCATTTGAGCACGCAGGCCGCTTGTATCCTGGCAAAGTCGCGCCTCTCACGGGGCGCGTGGATTGAAACTTCGGCTCCTACGCTAATTGAAGATATACTTATGTCGTCGCGCCTCTCACGGGGCGCGTGGATTGAAACCAAACGTGCAGCATATGACAACAGAGATGAAGGGGTCGCGCCTCTCACGGGGCGCGTGGATTGAAACAGCTTACGCATGCTTCCAGTAAGCGTCTCTTGGGTGTCGCGCCTCTCACGGGGCGCGTGGATTGAAACTTCGCATTTTTTACCTGCTCGTCTGCAGCCTTTGCGTCGCGCCTCTCACGGGGCGCGTGGATTGAAACCATCAACTGCAGGTGACATCTCAGACCGCACTCAGTCGCGCCTCTCACGGGGCGCGTGGATTGAAACAATCTGCTCCCGGTCTTGCGCTCAAAATGCTGGGTCGCGCCTCTCACGGGGCGCGTGGATTGAAACCATAGTCCTCTAGGACGCTCAAGTTTTCGTCGAGTCGCGCCTCTCACGGGGCGCGTGGATTGAAACTGCTTTCGACCATCAGATTTGTAATACCGAGAAGTCGCGCCTCTCACGGGGCGCGTGGATTGAAACCAGACAGGCATGCGGATGCGCTAACCGCACTTGGTCGCGCCTCTCACGGGGCGCGTGGATTGAAACACCACTGCCGAAGACAACTCCGCGTCGGAGTACCGGTCGCGCCTCTCACGGGGCGCGTGGATTGAAACGTTTCGCGGGAAGTGACAATACCCAGGACCAGGCTCGTCGCGCCTCTCACGGGGCGCGTGGATTGAAACGCATTTGAGCTACAAACGCATGCTTGAACTGGATAGTCGCGCCTCTCACGGGGCGCGTGGATTGAAACTTGCGCTTGCTCTTCGCTCAGTCCCAAAACATCGTCGCGCCTCTCACGGGGCGCGTGGATTGAAACGCACGCGGAGTAGATGTCGGCGCAGTTTGCGTTAGTCGCGCCTCTCACGGGGCGCGTGGATTGAAACCTGTTATCTGACTCCTCTGCCTGAACGGTGACTCGTCGCGCCTCTCACGGGGCGCGTGGATTGAAACTCATTCGAGAGCTCGACGGAGAACTTAAGGACGGTCGCGCCTCTCACGGGGCGCGTGGATTGAAACAAGACCTCAACAAGAAATCTGCTGAGGCGGCAAAGTCGCGCCTCTCACGGGGCGCGTGGATTGAAACCTGAAGGCGTCAGTTACTTTGGCGACCTCATGCTTGTCGCGCCTCTCACGGGGCGCGTGGATTGAAACTCCGTCCTCCCCCGCCATAATCATCTGCGGTCCTGTCGCGCCTCTCACGGGGCGCGTGGATTGAAACCCAGTAGTTGCCATCAATGAGGACTTGCTCAGTGGTCGCGCCTCTCACGGGGCGCGTGGATTGAAACCCATCAGAGACATGGGAAGTCGCTCACCACGAAGTCGCGCCTCTCACGGGGCGCGTGGATTGAAACATGTAGTCTGCGAGTCGCTCAACAGCAACCTCTGGTCGCGCCTCTCACGGGGCGCGTGGATTGAAACTATGCGCATAGTCACATCCGACGGCAGCAGCGGCGGTCGCGCCTCTCACGGGGCGCGTGGATTGAAACCGTGGAAATATGCCATTACGCCACCTCGTGGAACGTCGCGCCTCTCACGGGGCGCGTGGATTGAAACTCCACCAGGTAGACTTGTTAAGTCTAACTTATACGTCGCGCCTCTCACGGGGCGCGTGGATTGAAACTCCGTCCAAGAACGCTGCCAAGAAGGTATACCTGGTCGCGCCTCTCACGGGGCGCGTGGATTGAAACGCAAGCGGAGTGCATGGCTGTGGAATAAATGGCGTCGCGCCTCTCACGGGGCGCGTGGATTGAAACTGTGTTTTTGCGTTGTCAATGACGGCCCACCCCGCGTCGCGCCTCTCACGGGGCGCGTGGATTGAAACGCGTTGGCTTGTTCGATATCGGCTTTGATGGCTGAGGTCGCGCCTCTCACGGGGCGCGTGGATTGAAACTCTGTTCCACGCGACTGGCGCTCTAAACACAAGGTCGCGCCTCTCACGGGGCGCGTGGATTGAAACCGGTTGAAATATGCGTCACAAAAGAGTCCGTGATGTCGCGCCTCTCACGGGGCGCGTGGATTGAAACGTCAGTAGCGTCGATTTGCTCCGCAAGTACCGCATAGTCGCGCCTCTCACGGGGCGCGTGGATTGAAACCGTCCATTAGCGCCGCTATTGGGACCGCAACGCAGTCGCGCCTCTCACGGGGCGCGTGGATTGAAACAGCCTACGGAGGCTACGGCCATCCGATGGAGCAAGTCGCGCCTCTCACGGGGCGCGTGGATTGAAACCAGAGACATATCTTGACAAGAGATGATGGTAGTAGTCGCGCCTCTCACGGGGCGCGTGGATTGAAACCGCTGTTTCGATAAGGCATCATGGGTGCACGCCTCGTCGCGCCTCTCACGGGGCGCGTGGATTGAAACCTGCCATTACCTAGTCTCGTTCTCTCGCTGAATTAGTCGCGCCTCTCACGGGGCGCGTGGATTGAAACGCGGCTCATAAATATTCACATAATTAAGTTCAGGTCGCGCCTCTCACGGGGCGCGTGGATTGAAACCAAAAAACCCAGGCCACTACCGTGCTGGGTTTCGTCGCGCCTCTCACGGGGCGCGTGGATTGAAACGAGTAAGGGAAGCTCTCAGCCATCAAAGCCGATAGTCGCGCCTCTCACGGGGCGCGTGGATTGAAACCTGCGGGGAACGTCATGGCTGCTTTGCCGTCTTCGCGTCGCGCCTCTCACGGGGCGCGTGGATTGAAACAATTTTACCCTCATAAATATTTCCTATCTTAAAGTCGCGCCTCTCACGGGGCGCGTGGATTGAAACATCACAAGAACGTCCGAAGCTGGTTGAGCCATCTGTCGCGCCTCTCACGGGGCGCGTGGATTGAAACACTTGGGCGTCCCAACCGTCTCCTTTGACAATAAGTCGCGCCTCTCACGGGGCGCGTGGATTGAAACAGATTTGACCCGGTGAAAGAGATGGAAAAGGACTGGTCGCGCCTCTCACGGGGCGCGTGGATTGAAACCTGCCTTGACTGCAGCAATAAGCACACTAATTGTAGTCGCGCCTCTCACGGGGCGCGTGGATTGAAACTCTGCAGTGAGGATGCGCACCGCGAGCGCCTCTGTCGCGCCTCTCACGGGGCGCGTGGATTGAAACACGCGCATGCAGACGGAGACGATTCCGCCTTCAGTCGCGCCTCTCACGGGGCGCGTGGATTGAAACCAGACAGGCATGCGGATGCGCTAACCGCACTTGGTCGCGCCTCTCACGGGGCGCGTGGATTGAAACGAATGCGTATTATATGAGTGTGGACAGCAAGGAGGTCGCGCCTCTCACGGGGCGCGTGGATTGAAACCCCTGTTTTCCAAGGGACTGACACGTCGCAGTAACGTCGCGCCTCTCACGGGGCGCGTGGATTGAAACGTAATCTCCGGGAGCAACTCGCCTGCGGCGCTGGGTCGCGCCTCTCACGGGGCGCGTGGATTGAAACGTCCTATCTCCATAAAATGGTATGCGCTCCCAGGTCGCGCCTCTCACGGGGCGCGTGGATTGAAACTCGCTACCGTGAAGTTGTTGTAAAAAAGTCCTCCCGTCGCGCCTCTCACGGGGCGCGTGGATTGAAACGTCCGTGAATATAGCCCTAAGTGTAGAATAAAATGTCGCGCCTCTCACGGGGCGCGTGGATTGAAACCGGAGAAAGCAAACTTGGCAAACTATACGACCCAGTCGCGCCTCTCACGGGGCGCGTGGATTGAAACCAGCTACAGCGCCTCACGCGCTGCAATGCTGGAAGTCGCGCCTCTCACGGGGCGCGTGGATTGAAACCTTGGGCCAGGGCAAAAAGGCGCAACCATGCGTTGTCGCGCCTCTCACGGGGCGCGTGGATTGAAACTTTATTTTTTGAATCATGAATGTGTTCATGGGCCGTCGCGCCTCTCACGGGGCGCGTGGATTGAAACCAGTCATAGGAATTTTTTTAGCTGTGGCGGCTGTGTCGCGCCTCTCACGGGGCGCGTGGATTGAAACCTC
>Ga0209737_10000423_pt1 | contig 35841 bp, 36 predicted proteins | sample TergutCu122P3_FD_187284 | JGI IMG/M metagenome (GOLD analysis project Ga0209737, IMG submission 187284) | Cubitermes ugandensis P3 segment gut microbial communities from Kakamega Forest, Kenya - Cu122 P3 (SPAdes) (version 2) | ecosystem: Host-associated > Arthropoda: Insects > Digestive system...
TCGACAATTTGACGCTTTTCAGCTTCACTAATTTTTAAAAATTCTTGTGACTTAGTTTCGCCTTTTAATCCTAACATTAGTTTACTCCTTTCTTGTTTTTGGTGTAAACCTATTTCAGGACGAGACACAGAAATGACAAAGGGGGAACCGAACAAGTCCCCCCATTTTTTATCCGTCTGTGTGTAATTCAGAGAATTTTATGTTTATTTGCCAAGAAGTGTATCTTTGCTGTCGAATTTGTTGCAAAAAAGTGTTTAATACTCAATAAATAAATTGCAAAAAAATGTATAGAACTACAATTAAACAGCTTATACAGTGGAAATTAGTTAAGAATAAAAAACCGCTTGTTTTTTTAGGTGCACGGCAGGTTGGAAAAACTTATCTTATTCAGGAATTTGGCAAACAGGAATATAGGCAAGTTGTGTATATCAACTTTGAACGCGCCGAAAAAATGAAAAGCGTATTTCTTCAAGACCTTGACCCCAAACGGCTGATTACCAACTTTGAATTTTATTCAGGGTTAAAAATCACACCCGAAGACACATTGATTATTTTGGACGAAATTCAAGCTGCACCAAGAGGTATTACTTCATTAAAATATTTTTGTGAAGAAACGCCCGAATATCAAATAATTGCTGCCGGTTCGCTTTTAGGCATAAATATTCACCCCAACGAGTCATTTCCTGTGGGTAAGGTGGATATGATTACGCTTTATCCGATGTCGTTTTACGAGTTTTTGTTGGCAATGGGAGAAGAAAACGGGTTGTGTAGAATTTTAAGGGAAAAACATTTTGACAGTATGCCGATTTTTGCCGATAAATTTAAGGAATATTTGAAATATTATTTTTATATTGGGGGTATGCCTGAAGCCGTTGCTGCTTTCGCGGAAAATCGCGACTGGAAAAAATCTAGGCAAATTCAAAATAAAATACTTAAAAACTATCGCAACGATTTTTCAAAACACGCCTCAAAAGACATTTTGCCGCGAATAAATATGGTTTGGGACTGCATTCCTGCACAACTTGCCAAAGAAAACAAAAAATTTATTTACGGTGTAATTAAAGAAGGCGCAAGGGCAAAGGATTTTGAATTAGCGATACAATGGCTGACAGACGCAGGACTTTTGCATAAAATCCACGCTGTTACAAAACCTGCTTTACCGCTCGCTACCTATCAGGATTTTTCAGCCTTTAAACTCTATCACAACGATTTGGGTCTGCTTGGCGCAATGTCAAAACTTAAAATTCAAACCCTGCTCGACAGCAATCAGGTTTTTGAAGAATTTAAAGGAGCATTAACAGAACAGTATGTTTTTCAACAACTTATTCTTAATGAAGATTTTTCTATCAACTATTATCCATTCGACAATGGACGATATGAGCTTGACTTTATCGTTGAAAACGAAAACGGCGAACTTATTTCGATAGAAGTGAAAGCAGGTGTTAACTTACTTGCAAAAAGTTTCAAAAACTATTGCGAACACTACAAACCAAGAAAAGCAATTCGTACTTCTTTAATTGATTACAAAGAAGAAAATTGGATGACAAATTTACCTTTGTATGCGATAGGCACATTGTAAAATCCTTAAATTTTAAATTTTAAATCAATTTACCCCATTATGAAAAAAAAACTACTTACATTATTCATCCTCATTGTTGCCCTGCCAACTGTATGGGCAACCAACATCTATTATGAGATTACGCAAGAAAAAAGCGTTTCTCAAATACAAAATGAAATAAATGCTATTATTGAAACCAGTTCACAAGGCGACACTATTACCGTAACAGGAAGTAAAACCGATGCAGATGCTACGCTTACACTATCATACGGCTACAGTCGAGTTTACTTCATTTGGCAGGCTATATACAAGTCGAACAGTAGTTTTACCGCAGATAATTTAATAAGATTATCGGGTAATTCTTTTCCCTTGATGGGCAGCACCTTTGAGTTGGCCGACGGTGCGCTTATTACCGAGAATGCAAATGCCATAAATGCCTCAGGAACTAATACGCTCGTTATGGTTAGCGGTGAAGGTAAAATTGCAACATCCGGCGATGGTTATAGCGCTATTCTTACCGACTGGGACGTTGATATAAAAGATAATGCGCAACTTACTATCACTACAGGCGAAGTGATTACTTCAAACGGTAATAAAGCTGTTATTACTGTAAGTAGCGGTACTCTAACAGCTACTTCCGGAAACGCCATCGTTGCATTTGGCAATGAAACCAGAATTTATATTAGTGGAGGCTATTTGAGTAATGATGCAGATAACAGATATCCGGTTGTTGTAATACCAAATAGTAATGTTTTACCATTTGCCGTCATTGAAGTTAGCGGCAATGCTATCATTCAAGCGAAAGGAATGGGGTGCGGCATTATTTCGGATACGGACGTACATATTAAAGGGAATGCGCAAGTAATAAGCAATGATGCCGGTAGCGATAACTTTTCAGCTTCGGTTAGAGTTCGTAAATCTATACAGGTTAGCGGCAATGCAAAGGTAACTGCACGGGAAGGCTATGCCATTTTATGTAATGGATATGTAAGTGTTTTCGATAGTGCAAAAGTTGAAGCAAAAGAGAATGCCATAGCTATTTTCATGGGTAGTGGTTATACGCAAATCTCTACAGTAAGCGTGATGGGTAAAGCTCAGGTAACAGCTGAAAATAATTTTGCGATTGCACATAACAAACAAAACACTATATTTTCCTTATACAACGGAGCAGTATTTGCATACGGAAAGGATATTTCAGATGTAACAGTTTTTACAAGTTTAGATACCGGCTATTATACTTCCGGCGGCGTTGTGCTCGCATGGGATAAGGAAGCCGGAAATACGAACTACGAAATGTTCAGTACAGAAGATATTTACGTATTTCCTGAATCTGCCACCGCCTACTGGGACAAAAAAGATGGAAAATACGGCATCTCATACGCCAACAGAGAAAACACCGGCTTTATTCCCTTAGATGTTATAGTGTTGTCTATAAATGAAAACAAACCTTTGTCGAACTTAAAGGTTTATCCTAATCCTACCACAGGGGTAATTTACATTAGTAGTGAACAAGCAGACGAGTGGACGAGTGGACAGGTGGACGAGATTTTTGATGTTTATGATATTTTTGGGAGAAAGCAGAAGGCAGAAAGCAGAAAGGGAAAATTCCCCTCCAATTCATTGGAGGGGTGGACGCGAAGCGGACGGGGTGGTGAAGAGGGGTGGCAGCCGCAGGCTGACGGGGTGGTTATGGACATTTCCCACCTCCCTGCGGGAATCTATTTTGTAAAAATTACAACCACTGCCGGAGAGGTAGTGAAAAAAGTGGTGAAAGAGTAATAATAATTACTAATAGGCGCTTAATTAATTAACACAATATTTCCAACTCATTGACTTCAATTAAATACTCCGGATAGTAAGAAAGTTTTGCCTTTCTTAATCCTTCCACACCGGCATCTTCGGCACGGTTAATATAGGTATATTTTTTAGCTATTTCGGTAGCAAACAATTTATTTACCATTGTGTAAGCGCCCTTGTATTTTCGGTCTGCTTTCTCAAAAAGAATTAAAAAAGTATCTTTATTTAAAGGGAAACCAATAGAAAATGCAACTATATTTTCTTCCACCCGCAATAAAATTCCTTGTATATTCAACGCAAAAAAATGAAGAAACGCTTCTTTCAAAGCAACATTTTCGGCCGATAAAGTGTTGGGCTCCAACGAGGTTCTATCTCTATCCCACCTTTCATTGAAAAATTTTGCTTCTTCAATATTATCTTTATTTATTGGGGCGTAACTCCAAATGTTATGCCTTGTAAAACCATTGATTTGATTTCTTTTAGGTTTAAGAAAATGTCCTTCTAAACGCGCTAATTTTTCTGCCAAGTAAATATATTCAAAATCGTTTCGCATAGAAGTTACACGAAATTGATAGTTGGTTTTCTCGCAAAATTCTTCCGCCCATTGCAATAAAATTGGGGCAATATCATTGCAAAACTGGTAGAAACGAACAGGCATTCCTGTACCCAATTTTTCTAATGCGATTCGGTCTAAAATCTCAGGTAGGTTGCCTTCGCCCATGGGAAACATATAATAATCTTCGCTTTGGTATGTGGCTTTAATCAACAAAAAATTGTCCTCAACTGCATATTGAACACCACACACATTCCTATAGAGGAAGAGTACTGCAAAGCTGTAATTCATTAACTGACAATCAAACTTTTGCGAAAAAGAAGAAAAAACAGGCAGGGCTTCTAAATCTAACGGTTGAAATGGGAGCATACAAAGGCTTAATTATCTTCGACAAAAATATGTGATTTCATGTAACATTTAGGTTTATGCTAAAAAAACTTAACCGATTATCTATATGCACCTTGATTATTTGGAATATTTTTCAGATATTCGCATCCTAATTTTCCATCAAAAAAAAAAACTTAATCAATTAATAATCAATAAACCAACATCATTATGGAGCACATTGCGAAACAATTAAAGCTTGTCGGAATTGACAACCCCCAAACCATTTACTACAATTTATCTTACGAAGAGTTGTACAAACATGAAACAAATCCTGAATTAACCGGCTACGAACGTGCTTACCACACAAAATCGGGAGCACTAACGGTAGATACCGGAATTTTTACAGGCCGTTCGCCCAAAGATAAGTATGTTGTGATGGACGAAGAAACAAAAGATAAAGTTTGGTGGCACGACCCCGTGAAAAAATCACCCGACAACAAACCGCTTTCTGTTGAGCAATGGAAAGAACTAAAAAAGTTGAGTCAAAATCAATTAAGCAATAAAAATCTATATGTAATGGATGGATTTGCCGGCGTAAATCCGGATACCAGAATGAGAGTTCGCTTTATTACCGAAGTAGCTTGGCAAGCACATTTTGTGAAAAATATGTTCCTGCGCCCAACAGCAGAAGAGTTGAAAGATTTTACTCCCGACTTTATCGTTTTCAATAGTTGTAAAGTTACCAATCCCAAATGGCAAGAGTGGAACATGAACAGCGAAGTTTTTATTGCCTTTAATCTCACTGAAAAAATGGCGCTTATTGGTGGCTCTTGGTATGGTGGTGAAATGAAAAAAGGAATTTTCTCTATTATGAACTACTTCCTTCCACTAAAAGGAATTGCTTCTATGCACTGCTCTGCTAATCAAGGGAAAGATAGAGATACTGCTATCTTCTTTGGGCTTTCCGGAACAGGAAAAACAACCCTTTCTACCGACCCCAACCGCGCCCTTATTGGCGACGATGAACACGGATGGGATGACAATGGCATTTTTAACTTCGAAGGCGGTTGCTATGCAAAATGTATCAACCTAAGTGAAGAAAGTGAACCCGATATTTACAGAGCGATTAAAAGAGATGCGCTATTAGAAAACTTAGTTATTGATGAAGAAGGAAATATTGATTTTGCTTCGCAAGCCAAAACAGAAAATACGCGAGTTTCCTATCCGATATATCACATTGATAATATTGTAAAACCGGAATCGAAAGGAACGCACCCCAGTAAAGTTATTTTCCTTACTGCTGATGCTTTTGGCGTGTTACCCCCCGTTTCCATCTTGTCGAAAGAGCAGGCAATGTATTACTTCTTAAGCGGATATACTGCAAAATTAGCAGGAACTGAGCGCGGAATAAAAGAACCAACCCCCACATTCTCTTCTTGTTTTGGAGCCGCTTTCTTAACATTACATCCGACAAAATATGCGGAAGTTTTCTCCAAAAAAATTGAAAAACATGACTCTACCTGCTACTTGGTAAATACCGGCTGGATTGGCGGCGGCTTCAACACCGGCGGCCATCGTATTTCGATTAAAGATACACGTACCATCATTACTGCCATCTTAAACGGAGAGTTGGTTAACTGCGAAAAAGAAATAGTAAAGCCATTCATGCTAAGCATTCCCAAACACATAAACGGAGTTGAATCTTCTGTCTTAAACCCTGAGAATAGCTGGAAAGATAAAGATGCTTTTAAAGAGAATGTAAACAAAGTTGCTGAGTTTTTTATCAAAAACTTTGAAAAATTTACCGACACTGAGGAAGGCAAACGTTTAAGAGAATTTGGACCGAAATTGTAATTTATAATGCTGCTGTTGGAAGTTTATACTCTTTTCCTAATTAAATAAAAAGCACGAAGAGATAGATGTTTTATCCATCACACTTCTAATAACCCCCGCCAACAGATGAGCCACCGTAACAATCTCTACTTTACTTGATTTCCTTTTGAGAGGTATAGTATCGGTAAGGATAAGTTTGTCGATGAGCGAATTTTCAATATTCTCTAATCCATTTTCTGAAAGTAGCCCGTGCGTACACATAGCCATCACCGACTTTGCACCATTTTCTTTTAGTTTATTGGCGGCTTTAATTAAAGTTCCGCCTGTGTCAATAATATCATCCACAATGATGCAATGCTTACCACTAACATCGCCAATAATTTGTAACGTTGACACTTCATTTTGCTTTTCACGTTGTTTAAATCCTATCGCTAAATCACAATTTAACGCTTTTGCGTATGTAGAAGCTCTTTTTGTTCCACCTGTATCCGGAGACACCATACATAAATTATCCAATTTCAAACTTTGAATATAGGGATAAAATACATTAGACGAGTATAAATGGTCAACAGGAATTTCAAAAAAACCTTGAATCTGGTCAGCGTGTAAGTCCATAGTTATCACGCGGTCAACACCTGCCGCTATTAATAAATTTGCCATTAGTTTTGCGCCTATAGAAGTACGGGGTCTATCTTTTCGGTCTTGTCGGGCATAACCAAAATAAGGAATAACTGCAATTATTTTATAAGCTGACGCACGTTTGGCTGCATCAATCAAAATCAATAGCTCAATCCAATTTTCGGCAGGTGCGAAAGTGGGTTGTATAATAAAAACATACTTTCCTCTAATTGTTTCGTTATAATAAGCCTGAATCTCGCCATCTTTAAATTGGGCGATTTCAACTTCTAATAAACTCATTTTTAGGCTATTAGAAATTTTTTTTGAGAGCTCAGGGTTGGCACGTCCCGTTACGATAGCAGCTGTTTTTTCATTCATAATATGTTGAATTACAAATAATTAATTATAATATTTTGAGTAATGCAAAAATAAAAAAGAAAATTTGCAAAACTCAAACTCATCAAAAAAAATATTATTTTGCCAAAAAAACGGAATGTTTAAATTTTTCAATAGGAACATTGCTATTCAATGGTTCATATTTTTTGGATTGCTTTTGTTTTCTATCTATACAATTTTTGACAAAGCAGTTGTCGTTTATGAAGATAATGCTACTCTTTTGTATGAGTATTTTTTTCATTTCTATTCTCTACATCCTTTATTTGTCAAAAGTATCATTACGGTAATGTTAATGCTTCAAGTATCGTTAATTCAACTATTTTTTATTAAAAGTGAGGTTTTTACACTTAAAAACTCTCTTTTCCCCTCCTGTTTTTATCTTTCTATTCTTTTGTTAACAAAAACATTTGAGCATATTTCCCCCATTTTTTTTACCATTCTATTTTATACAATTGTTATTTCAATCAACTACTCAACTTCTTCTGTACGGCTTAAAAACCATGTTTTTTGGTCGGGAATACTCATAGCGCTGGCCACCTGCTTTGATAAAAGTAGCATCGTTTTATTTGCAATGGTTGTTTCTACCCTCTTCATTAATCAATATTTTAAAATTAAGGAGATTGCTATTTTAGTGTTTGGATTTCTTTTGGTTTATTTATACTATTTTGCCTTTATTTTTCTTTCCGACAATCTTCATGAGTGGTTGCTTTTTGAGGGTGTTAGAATTTTAGGTGGTTGGGATACGGATATTTTGTTTCAACCCGAAGCTATTATCTCGCTATCAGGTTTATTTGTTCTATATAATTATTACATGATTAGAACCAAACTCATCAGCGATTCAAAAGTTGTGGTTGTGCGGAAAAAGATTTTTACGCTTAATATCTGGTCATTATTGATGATTGCTTGTATATTTATTTCAAATTCTTCTTATCCGTACGTTTTAGGGTACCTATTTGTACCTATTTCCGCTTATTTAGCGATACTATCGCAAGAAAAGAATCCATTTTTTATGAATGAAATTATCACAATCGCTACATTATTTCTATTATGGCTCTAAAATCTCATTTTTCTAATGAAGAACGCATTGAGGCTGGTTGCGACGAGGCAGGCAGGGGTTGCTTGGCTGGCCCACTGTTTGCAGCCGCAGTTGTTTTTCCTTATCATTATGTTAATGGAACACTTAACGACTCAAAGCAAGTGAGTAAAATTCAAAGAGAAGCCCTACGAGAAACCATATTAAAAGATGCTATTTCTTATTCTGTAATTTCTATTTTGGAAAGTGAAATTGACAAAATAAATATTTTAAATGCTTCTTTCAAAGGGATGAATAGGGCCATACAATCTCTTACGGTTAAGCCGGAGTTGTTGCTTATTGACGGAAATTGCTTTGTGAATGAAACAGACGTAGATTATCATTGTATTGTTAAAGGAGATGCCAAGTATCTGTCTATTGCTGCTGCTTCTATTCTTGCAAAAACTTTTCGAGATGATTACATGGATAATTTAGATGCCGAGTTTCCAATGTACGGCTGGAAACAAAATAAAGGCTATCCTACAAAAGCACACCAAGAGGCTATTCTAAAATATGGGCGTACGCCCTATCATCGCAAGTCGTTTCAAATAAAATCGCAATTAAAATTAGAATTCTATCCATGAAAATCATCTGTATCGGTCTCAACTATAAATCACATATTGAAGAACTTAACAAAGAAATTCCTGTACAACCTGTTTTTTTTCTCAAACCGGAAACTGCGCTTACTTTACGCAATCGCCCGTTTTTTTATCCGGAATTTTCAAATAATATTCACTACGAGGTAGAATTAGTGTTTCGTATTAATAAATTGGGAAAACATATCCAAAAAAAATTTGCCCATACATACTATTCCGAAATAGGGTTAGGGTTAGATATGACTGCTCGTGATATTCAAGCAGAAGTTTTTAAAAATGCTTTACCTTGGGAAATCTCAAAAGCGTTCGATGGCTCAGCGGTGGTTCATCGTTTTCTTCCAAAAACAAACTTCGATACGCTACAAAATATCAATTTTTCTCTTTATAAAAACAAACAACTTGTACAACAAGGAAATACCGCCGATATGTTGTTTCAAATCGATGACATTATTGAATATGTCTCGAAGTTCATCACTCTAAAGATTGGAGATTTGATTTTTACCGGCACTCCCTGTGGCATTGGAGGTGTAGCCATTGGCGATGAATTGGAAGGCTATATTGAAGAAGAGTTGATGTTTAGGTGTAGGATAAAGTAAAGTACTTATTAAAAAACTGATTTTGCTTTTTTTTCTCGTTCGCAGTTTTTGCATTGTAAATAGGTTTCCCTGTGTAGGGGTCAAATCCTAAGTAATAGATAGCCGTTGCGTAGGTCATGGGAGTTGGCGTAAAGCCCTGCGTTTGCTCGGTAAGTAGGCTGTGCTTGGCTACTTTTTTTGATAGTTGCTTCATATCTAATAGGGTACAGTTAGGATGCCCTGAGATGAAATAGGGAATGAGTTGCTGGTTTTTATGATGTTTTTTATTGAATTGCAGAAATTGATTATAGAAAAGCAAAAAAGTATCGAAATTGGGCTTGCGCATGGTGTGCAATACATGCGCTTCGGTGTGTTCCGGTGCTACTTTCAAGCGGCCGGAAACGTGATTTTTTACCACCTCTCCAAAATAAGCGCCTAATGCATATTTTTGGGTTAATTTTTCATCATCGCTAATGAGCATATCGTATCGAATGCCACTACCTATCGTTACCTTCTTCACTCCGCTTATTTGCGATGCTTTTTTATACAACTGCAAGAGAGGCTTATGGTTGCGGTTTAAATTTTTGCAAATAGAAGGGAAAATACACGAATAGCGATGACACATATTGCAATATTTTTCATTATGCCCTTTCATTTGGTACATATTGGCAGATGGCCCTCCCAAATCGGTAATATGTCCTTTAAAGTAAGGCTGTTTAATTAAATGGTTTACTTCTTCTATTACAGAGTTTTCGCTTCTTGAAGCCACATACTTACCTTGGTGTGCCGATATCGCACAAAACGAGCACCCCCCAAAACATCCCCTATGTATGGTAATGGAATTTTTTATCATTTCCCAAGCCGGTATTTCGCCCCGTTTCAAATATTTGGGATGCGGGGCATACATCATTGCATCAAACAATGCAAAGCTATCCATCTCTTCTGGAGAAAGCGTTGGATAAGGCGGGTTTTGCACCAATACTTTATTTCCATAATTTTGAATAATAATGCGCTGGTTTTTCTTGTTACTCTCTCGCTCAAAGGCGCAGAAGTTTTTAGCATAATTCTTTTTATCCTCAACTTCTTTTTCATAAGAGAGTAAGGTTAATATTTCTTTGTCTTTTATTCTACATGATTCGGAAATATAAGCTATTTGAGGGATTTTTTGTATATTCTCTATACTAAATTCCTTTTTTTTAATGAGTTGTGCCATTTCTTGCATAGGTTTTTCCGCCATTCCATACATAAGAAAATCGGCGCGGCTTTCCAGTAAAATTGAAGGTTTGAAAGTATCGCTCCAGAAATCATAATGGGAAAACCTTCGCATGGAGGCTTCAACCCCTCCAATAATTACCGGAGTATTAGGGTACAAATCTTTTACAATATTGGTATAGACCACCGTAGCATAGTTGGGACGAAACCCTGCTCTATTTCCGGCTGTGTAGGCATCATCGCTGCGCAAACGATTGTAAGCGGTGTAGTGATTCACCATAGAGTCCATGCTCCCCGCTGTAATACCAAAGAAGTAGCGAGGAGTTCCCAATTTTTTGAAATCGCGCAAATCGTCTTGCCAATTGGGTTGCGGCAAGATGGCCACACGCAACCCTTCGCGCTGGAGCAGCCGCCCAATAACCGCTACCCCAAAAGAGGGATGGTCAACATAAGCGTCTCCCGTAATGAGAACTACGTCAACATAATCCCAGCCTAAATATTCAAGCTCTTTTTGTGTTGTGGGTAGGAAGTGGGGCATGGCTATCGCTATTTTATGTATCCTACTTCTTTATCTTTGCAATGAAATAGATCACGGGATTCATCATGGCAAAAATAATATCAAAAAACAGGATGTGTGGGACTAATCGCTTTTCATCAAGTTTTGCGGCTGCAAATCCAAAAATTATGTATTGAGTAAGCAACTTTAAGAGCAATATTCCTAATACAATTACTACATAGAAAAGATTATTGGAGGAAAAGTAAAGAGCAAATGCAAGGGTTATGTATGAAAAAGTGATTAAAAAGTGGTAGAAATTCAGTAAAAAACTATTTGGTCTTCTGTAAAATCTTCGTGTTTTACTGCGGAATATTTTAAGTAAAAACCAATGGTGAAAATTAGAGCCGAAGCGCGAAATAGTATGTGCCTCTTTGCTGTATTCCATGGCACAATTGCGTGTAGTAGCTGCACGATGAACAAACAAGTCGTCATCTCCAAATTGTAAATGGTTTTGTGATGCAAACCCTTTGTGTTTGAAGAAAAGCGCTTTGGTATAGGCTAAGTTCTGTCCCATGCCCATAAAAGGTATTTTCGCTATACAGTATGAAAAATACTGGATGGCTTGGTGCAACCTGTCGAAACGTATCAATGCATTTAGGATGCCTCTATTTTTCTTTAGTTTGCAGTATCCTAATACTATTTGCGTAGTATCACTAAAATGTCTCATCATGAGTTTGAGCCACTGGTTTGAGGCAGGAACACAATCAGTGTCTGTTACTAAAATATGTTCATAAGAAGCTGATTTTATGCCCAGTGAAAGGGGAAATTTCTTTCCTTTTATATTGGTAACAGAAGAATCTAAGTGTACCAACTTTAAATTTGGGAACCGATTTTGAAAATCTAATACCAATTGTGGGGTTTCATCGCTTGAATTATCGTTTACTATGACCACTTCAAATTGCGGATACTCTTGAGTAAATATTTCGGGTAATGTTTTAAGAAGTAAATAGGCATCATTTTTTGCTACCATTACAATGGAAACAGGAGGCAAAGAGTGTGGAGCTATGATTTTAGGTTTGTGGTGCGAAAACCTAATAAAAAGTAACAAATAGTAGAATATTTGAAACAAAACCACTATCGCAAAAATGGCTATCAATATTTCGGTAATATAGGAAAGTATGTAATCAATGTTCATAATGCAATCGGTTGTCTTTTTCTTTAATACTTTCTCGTTTGTCGTACTTTTTCTTTCCTCTCGCCAAGGCTATGTCTAATTTGGCGTATCCGTTTTCATTAATAAACAGCAACGTTGGCACAATAGTTAATCCTCTTTCGTTCAGCTTAATGAGTAGTTTTTTTATTTCTCTTTTGTTGAGCAATAGCTTTCGGTCGCGTTTCGTTTCGTGGTTATTGTAGCTCCCGTTGGCGTACTCGCTAATGTGCATATTGTGCGCCCATAGTTCTCCATTTTCAAAAGAGCAATAGGCATCTTGAATGTTTGCTTTTCCGGCGCGTATTGATTTTATTTCTGTTCCGGTTAGCACCAAGCCGGCGGTATATTTGGTAAGAAGAAAATACTCAAACTCCGCTTTTCTGTTTTTAATCGAAATGCCAGGTGCTGTTTTTCGGTTAGACATTATTTTTTATCAATATTAATCAGTTTGTATTTTTTAGAGCCCATGCTTAGTTGTTCAGCATAATCAATTTGGTGTTTTCCGCTTACTGAATTTACTTTTAAGAAGGCATCATCGCATTGATGTGCTTTATCAACTAAATCGTGAGCAGCTGCTTCAATAGCAACAATATCAGTACTTGCTAAAATGCCGATGTCGCTAATGAAAGGTTCTTTAGGATTTGAAGCACAATCGCAACTGGGAGATACGGTCATGATTATGTTAAAATACAAAGAGTTCACAGCATTTATGGCCGGTTTTGCATATTCTACCAATTTTTCGAGGAATATTTTTGTTTTCTCGTTGTCATCGGGGCGTACAATTGCTCTTCTTGGGCAAGCAGTGATGCACATTCCACAGCCACTACAATCGTTCAAGTTAATCGCAAGCGGAGTTAAGCTAATGGCATTTTCGGGGCAATCTTTAAGACAGAGACCACAGGAATTGCAATTTTTCGGTTTGCATTGTGGAAAATCTTTTTTGTGCATGAGACGTTTTCCCGTCGGAGTAGCCATTCCCATGGAAGCGTTTTTGATACAGCCCCCGAAACCGGAACCGCCATGTCCTTTGAAATGAGTAAAATATATAATGGTAGAATAGTTTACCAAATTTTTTCCGAGTAGAGCAGTTTGAAAATGTTTTCCCCCTTCAACGGGCAATTCCACCATCCCTTCTGCATCTAAAATATCAATAGGAGCAAAAGTAAAGCCGTGGTCTCTTGCCAATTCGATGTGCGTTTCGGTTTGTGCGCGGCGGCCGCCATAGGCCACATTTGTTTCTACTAATGTAGCGTGCAATGCTTTACAAAGTGGTTCAACCATTGTGGCGGGCACGAAATAAGTGTTGCCGTCTTCGCCAAAATGTACCTTAATGCCAATATGGTCGCCTTGAACACTTGTTTTTATGTGTTCAAAGAGGTTCATTACTCCTTCAGGAGATATGTTGGAAGTAAAGTAAACGGGAACTATTTCCTTATCGCTTGTTTTACCGGCTGAGCAACATAAAAAAATAAAAGCACTGATTGTCAGTAAAATAAATGCAATTTTTTTCATAAATTTTAAATAGTTTTGTGAAGCGCGAAAATAGCGTTTTTATCTTTTGTTTACTGTAGTCAGTGAGACCTTTGCAAAAAAGCGTTGTTCTTTTTTTATTTTTTAAAGGCTTGAACTCCATTGAAAGCCTTTGAAAAAATTTTTAAAAAAATTAATCAAAAAACAATTATGGTAAATTTGCACCGTAAAATTTTTAACGAACACCTTGAAAAAGGAGTTTTATTGTCTAACAAATGGGGAGTACCTCAATTTGCAAAAAAAAAGAGGTTTATGTTAAAACTTCAAAACAACAACGGAAGAACAGAACTATTTGACCCTATACGGAAAAGATGGGTTCTTTTTACAGAAGAAGAAAAAGTACGTCAATATTTTATTCATGAATTAATAAATAAAAAAATACCTGCATCCCATATATCTATTGAAAAGCAAATAGTGATTAACGGAATGGACAAACGCTATGATATTTTGGTTTTTAATAAAGATGGTACGCCATGGATTGTGGTGGAATGTAAAGCCCCTCACATAAAACTTACCCAAGATGTTGTTGAACAGGTAGCTCGATACAATAAAATATTAAATGCTGAAATTGTAGGGGTTACTAATGGCGCAGAACATCATTTTTTTAAAATAGATTACAATACTGATACTATCCACCCCTTTGATTTTACAGGACTTAAACTACCTTATCACCCTAATCTCTAATTTTTTTAAATTATTTCACTTTTTCACTATTTTTGTCGCAGTTATAAATAGATATAAGTTCTTCTTCTTAAAACATTGATTTCTAAAGCTCTCATTTCTAAAATAAAGCTATTGCATCACAAAAAACATCGCGATGAGCAAGAAGTTTTTATAGTGGAAGGCGTTAAATCTTGCTACGAAGTATTTCAAACAGATTTTGAAGTGGTGTACTGTTTTGTAACAGATCGCTATGCTGAAAGATGTAGGGAATCTACAATAAATGGCATTACGATTTCCGAAAAAGAGATGGAACGGATAAGTTGCTTTAACACTCCATCTGAAATTTTATGTGTGGTTAAAAAGAAGCAGAACAGTTTGACTGATTTAGTAGAAGATGAACCGTTGTTAGTTTTAGATGCGCTTCGAGATCCTGGCAATTTAGGTACTATTATTCGCACTGCCGATTGGTTTGGCTTTCGCCAAATACTTTGCTCAGAAGATTGTGTAGAGCTTACAAATCCTAAAGTGATTCAAGCTACTATGGGGTCGTTTACCCGAGTGAAAGTGGCGTACGCAAATCTCGTTCCCTATTTAAAAAACCAAACTCACAGAACTATCTACGGTTTGTATATGAATGGGGACCCTATTCAAAAACAATCATTTAGCAGGAATCCTATTGCAATTATCGGCAGCGAAAGCCATGGTATTTCTGAGGTAATATCTCCATTTATTAATAAAAGAATTGAAATCCCCATATTCCCGCACAATGTTTCGGCGCCCGAATCGTTGAACGCAGCAATGGCGGCAGGGATCTTTATGTATGAGTTTTGTAATAAGGAATTAACAATTAAGAGATAAATGATATGAATAAACCAGCAATTCCCAAAGGTACTCGTGATTTTCTACCGGACGAAATGTTCAAAAGAAACTACATTTTCAACACTATTAAAAATGTATTTGAAAAGTATGCCTATTTTCCCATTGAAACGCCTTCTATGGAGAATTTATCAACATTGATGGGAAAATACGGCGAGGAAGGAGACAGACTCTTGTTCAAGATATTGAACTCCGGAGATTTTATGGCTGGAGTGAACTTTAACGAAGGTACACCCAATCAATTGGTGTTCAAAATTTGTGAAAAAGGATTGCGCTACGATTTAACTGTGCCGTTTGCCCGTTTCGTAGTACAACATCGAGATAAACTCGTTTTCCCCTTTAAACGCTATCAAATGCAGCCGGTATGGCGCGCCGACAGGCCACAGAAAGGGCGCTACAGAGAGTTTTATCAATGCGATGTGGATGTAATTGGTACCCAATCATTATTACAAGAAGTGGAATTGATACAAATTACCTACGAAATATTTGAAGCGTTTAAAATACCTGTGGTAATAAAGATTAACAACAGAAAAATTTTATCAGGAATGGCGGAAGTAATTGAGTTGCCGGAAAAAATTACGGATATTTGTGTAGCCATTGATAAGATTGATAAAATTGGAAAGGAAAATGTTTTTGCAGAATTGCGCGAGCGTGAAATTCCTGAAAATGCAATAAAGAAAATGGAGCCTTTTTTTGGATTTTCCGGAGGTAATGAAGAAAAACTCAATTTTCTTACTCATTTTTTTGAACAAAATGAAATAGGGAGTAGGGGAGTAGGGGAGCTAAAAACAGTATTCTCTTATTGTAAGGTTGTTGGTATCTGCGAACCTGAACTGGATATAACTTTAGCAAGAGGCTTAAACTACTATACCGGAGCAATTTTTGAAGTGAAAGCAACCGAAGTGGCTATGGGAAGCGTTTCGGGAGGTGGCAGATACGACGACCTGACCGGAATTTTTGGGCTGAAGGATATGTCGGGAGTAGGAATTTCGTACGGAGCTGAACGCATATACGACATTTTGAATGAGTGCAACCTATTTCCCAACGAAATTGGGACACCGGTAAAAGCACTGTTTTTGAATTTCGGAGTAACCGAAGAACTTTATGCAATAAAAGCGCTTGCAGAACTACGCAAGAATGGTATTGCTTCCGAACTTTACCCCGACAAAGCAAAAATTGGAAAACAAATGAGTTATGCCAACGCCAAACAAATTCCTTATGTAATAATGGCAGGGGAAGATGAGATAAAAGATTCGTTATTCACATTAAAAAATATGGAAACAGGAGAACAGGTAAAGGCTACTACTGAGGAAATTATGATTCAATTAAAAAAAACTATTCGAGCAGGCGTGCCAATTCCTTAATATAATTTTGATGTTCAACTGAAATTCTTGTAAGAGGAAGACGCAAGCAGTATTCGATTCTGTTTTGAATAGCTAACAGAGCTTTTACGCCTGCGGGGCTACCTTCCTTAAAGCACGCTTGAATAATATCAATAAGTTTATGATGGATAACGGCAGCAGCTTTAAAATCGCCTTTTTGCGCTAAATGAACCATTTGCGCCATTTGGGCAGGGTAGGCATTGCCCGTTACAGAAATAAGACCATCAATACCAATAGCCATAAGTGGTAACGTAATGGCATCATCGCCGGAAATTATTAAAAAATCTTTCGGTTTGTGCTTTATCAGATACATAATTTGGTTCATCATCCCCGAAGCCTCTTTTATCCCAATAATATTTTCAATTTCTGCTAATTTAAGAACGGTTTCTGCTTCCATATTGCAGCCGGTTCTTCCGCCAACATTATACAAAATAATAGGAAGAGGGGAATGATAGGCTAACGTTTGGTAGTGCTCAATGAGTCCGGTTTGTGTAGGTTTGTTGTAGTAGGGTGTAACAGATAAAATTGCGCTAACTCCCGAAAAATCGAAAGTTTTAAACAGGTGAAGGATAGAGTTTGTGGAAGGCCCTCCCATTCCCACAATAATAGGAACACGATTTTTGTTTGCACGAACAAGCGTACGCACAATTTCATGTTTTTCGTCATCGGTAAGGGTAGGTGTTTCACCGGTAGTGCCCAACGCCACAAGATAATCTACGCCGCTAAGAATGTAATGGTTAGCTAATTCTTGTAAACTTAAATAATCTACCTCTCCATTAGATAAAAATGGTGTAACTACCGCTATGCCTAATCCTTTATAATTATTATTTTGTTGCATTTCCTGTTAATTTGAGTAAGTAATTGTCAATTATTTTAAGAAATTGATGAGGCTCCCACGAGGTGCCATCGCCAATATAAATGTCGTATAAATCTTGAAAATGTGCATTGCCACCTACTAATAGTTTCGCTTTTGAAACAGATAATATGTATTGCAGAGGTGGCAAACTATTTTGTGAAAAATCAATCAAAATATCAAAATCTTTATTAAGAAAATCGTTGAGTTGAATGAACTGCGGTTTCCCATACCAGTTTAAATTTTTCTTGGAGAAGTAGTCGGCCGAAAGTTGTGGTAAGCAATAATAGGGAATCTCTTTTTTATCAATATAGCCCATTAGCCAAACATTTCGGTTGTTAGATTGTAGCTCTGAAAACAATTTGTGAATCTCTTTGTAAGAATTTTCATCAGCTATTTGGCATATTATGCCCAAAGTATTTGTTTTAGCCAATGGTAATATGGTTTTTGTACGGGAACAAAAATGCTTTTTTAGTGTGCGTTTTAACAAGTTTTTTTTAATGAAAGCAATCATACAATTACTTATATATACGGTGCACAAAAATATGAAAATATTAGTAAGGTAGCACGTAAACTGTTATTAATCCCCTTGTACAAGCCCCAACGCTTGTTCTCGCAGCCATGCCGCCCACTCTTTATCTGTTTTCGTGTGAGTAAAAGTAGAATAGGAGATTGGCTTTCCAAATGTAATGGTAAATTTCTTTCCTCTCTGCTTTACCATTTCATCGGGTAAGAGCAGCATCTCTATATTAACTTTTATTCCTAATTTTTTGCGCCAGTTTGCAATGCGGTAAAAACGCTCGGTATTTTTGCCTTCAAAAAAAACAGGAATTATATCTCGTTGATACTCTTTTGCTTTTTGAATAATTGTTTTTTTCCATTCCAAATCTTGAACTACACCCTCTATTTTTCGCGAGCATATCCCCGCAGGGAAATAGAGGATTAAGTGGTTTGAAGAGAATACATTATGCAGTTCTCTTGCTGCTTCTGTACTATTTTTTCCATGTTTATTTAAAGGTAAAAAAATATCCTGCATAGGTTTGAGTGCCATCAATAAATCGTTAACAGGGAATTTAATATCGGTGCGGTATTTGCCGATTAATGAAATAAGGGCAACGCCGTCAATCGCGCCAAGCGGATGGTTTGAAGCTACAATGTACCGTCCTACTTTAGGAATATTCTCTTCATTAACAACCTCAATGGATGCTTGAGCAAATTCTTCAACAACGTTTCGTGCAAATTCAATGCCGCTTTTATCTCTATGTTTTGCGAGAAAAAGGTTCATTTCCTCTTGATGAATCAATTTTTCGAGCCAATGAATAATAAAACGAGGCAGCCATTTTGCCAATTTTTTGTTTTTTGCTGCAATTGTTTGCGCTACACTTATTTGCAAGCTACTCATAGTCTGTTATTTTTTCGACAGCCACGCTTCCGGGTCAAGGTGGGTAAATTCTTTTAGAATTTGAAAATGCAACTCAAAAGTATTTTTTCCCATTGCTTTTCCAATAGTGCCTATGTTTTGTTTCATAGTTACTTTGTCATCTTTTTTTACAGCTACCGAAGCCAATCCTTGATATACTGAAATATACTCTCCATGCCTTATAATAATCACTTTTCCGGCATTTCCCATATCTAAGATGCCATACACGATTCCGTCGAAGATAGTGCGTACATGGGTATTTGGTTCTACTAAAATGTCAATTCCTTTGCTGTCCATCATAACCGAAGGCACATCGGGGTTGCGGTATTTCCCAAAAGAAGTTATAGTAGAACCTTTTGCCACAGGCCAAGGAAGTTTTCCCCTGTTATTTACAAAAGAAGAGCTTGTAATTTTTTCTTCGGGGGTATATTCTAATACAGTAGAGGATGGTTTCTTTCCGGTCTCTCCTGTGGTAGCTTTACTTTGCTCTGCCTTTTTTTTATTGGCGGCTAATATCTCGCGTTCAATTGCTTTTTTAATAGCATTCTCAATCTCCCTCTGCTTCGTTTGTTTCGCTTTTAGGTCGGCTGCCAACTGTTTTTCTCTCTTTTTTAAATCATCTAATACTTTTGTTTTGGAGGCTCTGTCTTTTTCTAACGATTTAACTTCCTTTTCTTTACTTTCTAATAATGTTAGTTTGGCTTCTTTAATGCTTAATATTTCAGCATTTTTCTTTGCAATTTCGTCTTGTGTTTTTTTTATTTCTTCTGTTTGCTGTTTCACATTTTCGGCAAAAACTGAAAAGAACCTTAGGCGGCGATACATTTGAGAAAAATCGTCAGCAGAAAGGAGAAATGTTATTTTATCCATCAATCTTCTATTTTTAAAAGCCAAATAAACCACCCGTTCATAGTCCGATTTCATATATTCGAGTTTTTTATCTAAGCTTTTAGAGAGTTTAACATTCAAATCTAACTCAATTTCAAGATTGAAAATTTGCGTATTTAGGTCGGTAATCAATTTTTCGCGATTGCTGATTTGTTTTCGCAATAATGAAATTTGCTGTAAGGAGGTGTTCTCTTTTTTTTGGGTTTCCAGCAGGAGCTTTCTTGTATCTGCTATCTCCGATTCCAATTTTTTCTTATTGGCTTTTAGTTGGTCACTCGATTGTGCACAAAGAGAAAAAGTAATCGTTGTATAGATGAAAAAACAGAGAAAAATCCGAAAAATCATTTCATTAATAAATTGGGATGCGAAATAACATGAATTTTTTTAATTTCCTAAAATTTTAATAAGTGTTCGATGCTTAGAACTATCCTGCAACTACAGCATTCCTAATTTTCAACAACTTAGCGAGTAATGATTCCAATTGCGCAAGCGGTAGCATATTCGCGCCATCGGAAAGTGCATTTTTGGGGTCGGGGTGGGTCTCTAAAAAGAGCCCATCAAATCCAACGGCAATACCGGCTTTTGCCAAAGTTTCTATCAGCTCGGGTAGTCCGCCCGTTACGCCTCCCAACAGGTTGGGCTGCTGCAAGGAGTGGGTGCAATCTAAAACTACCGGACAACTGTTTTGTTTCAACGCTTTAATCCCTTTGAAATCTACAATAAGGTCATGATAGCCAAAGCAAGTTCCGCGTTCGGTAATCATAACATTTGGGTTGCCGGCTGCCCTCACTTTCTCAACAGCAAACTGCATTGCCTCTGGCGATAAAAACTGTCCTTTCTTTATATTTACTATCTTGCTAGTTTTTGCAGCCGCTTGCAGGAGCTCGGTTTGTCGGCACAAAAATGCAGGGATCTGAAGCACATCGGCAACCTGAGCAGCAAAAGCTGCCTCCTCAGGAGAATGGATATCGGTAACGATAGGAACCCCCACTTGCTCTTTAACCTTTGCCAATACCGACAACGCCTCTACATCCCCAATGCCTGAAAACGAATAGACGGATGAACGGTTGGCTTTGCGATAAGACGCTTTAAAGTAAAAATGGATTTCCAATCGTTTACAAATAGCATCAATGGTTTTTGCAATGTGCAGGGTTATGGTTTCATTTTCTACCACGCATGGCCCGGCAATGAGAAAAAAGTTTTGGTTGTTGTAGGTTTGCATTTTTATAGTGATTAGTGAATAATTATGGAGTGGAGGTTATGAAGAGGGCTTTTAGTTCGGTTTTATCGGTGAGGAATGTTTTAGTTTTCTCTTCGCCCATAACCATAAATGCGGTGGCGTAGGCATCGGCAATGGCACAAGTGGAAGCAAAAACAGTAGTACTCAGCAGATTGTTATTTTCGGGGTAGCCCGTATGCGGATTTATGGTGTGCCCGTACCGCTTCCCGTTGGCCTCAATGTAGTTGCGATAATTTCCTGAAGTGGCAACCGAAATATCCTGTAGTTCCATAATCTCTTCTGCTGTTATTGCCTCTTCTTTACTTTCGGTGGGCTTTTGCACACCCACTTTCCATTTTTGATTCGGAGCGCGTTTGCCTCGAACGCTCAGTTCGCCGCCAATATCTACAATAAAATTCTCTAACCCTTGTGAAACTAAAAAAGTTGCAATCAAATCCACACAATATCCTTTGGCTACAGCATTGAAATTGAGCTGAGTTTCCGAGTTTTCTTTAATAATTTTATTTCCGCTAATTCTAATTTTTCTAAAACCAACACTTTCCAAAGCCTTAGCTACATCCTCTTGCAACACTTCTCTATGAGCATCTTTTCCAAATCCCCACAAATTTACTAATGCCCCAACCGTAAAATCAAAAGCCCCACCGGTTTCTTCACAAACCAACAGCGCTATTTCAATCATATCTTTCAACATTGCATTTAAGGTATCAGTTTCGTTTCTATTAATTCTTGAAACTAAAGAATTTGGATTAAAAATTGAGGCGGTATTGTTTAATTCAACAATGATTGAATCAATTTGAGATTTGGTAATCTTATTTTTATCGGAAATTGTGATGTTGTAATAGGTACCAAGCCCCTCGCCACTAATTTTTGTAATAGAGGGTTCTATAGTACAAGCGGTAAAAGCAATGAAAAGGCCAAATAGTAAACCTAAAATTTTATTCATACTTTTTTTGTTTTAAAGGAAATTACATGAATAGAAACGCCAATGCCAACTGCCAATAGAAGAAGCCTAACCCACCCATTCGAGATGGCTAAAAATGCAGAAAGCGATAGGGTAATCCATAGCATTGAAAGGGTAATAATTTTTGTTCGTAAGAGAATCGCCTTTTCTTCTTGAAAGTTCCGTACAATAGTTCCAAAATATTTGTTTCCCATTACCTTACTGTACAGTTTTGGAGAACTTTTCGTGTATAGCCAAGCTGTGAGTAAATAGAATGGTGTAGTAGGGAGTAACGGTAAGAAAATACCTATTGTTCCCAACACAAGCGAGAGACTCCCCAAGATGACATAAATAATTTTCAGTGTTTTATTCGTGGTGTCCCATGTCATCCTCATAAGTTTCATGAACCGTGCCGAAAGGGTGTTCAACAGGCGCGTAGATGGAATACAACTTCAACGGTTTATCGCCGATATTGATGAGGTTGTGCCATTTTCCGGCAGGTACAAAAATGGCAAAATCTTTCTCAACAGTTTGAGTAAAAGTTAGTAAATCTTCCGCATCTCCCATTAGTACCTTTCCTTGCCCATCTTCAATGCGAATAAATTGGTCGGTGTCATTATGCAATTCTAACCCAATTTCTCCTCCAACCGGTATCGACATTACGGTTACTTGAAGCAAAGAACCTGTCCAAATTGCAACTCTGAAATTACTATTTTCCATAGTAAAATCTTCAATGTTTAGAACAGTAGGAGCAGCACCGTAGTCTTGCAACACTACATTTGTTGTTTCTTTGCCGTCAGCTAATACGGCATCTCCATTACAACATGACATACAGCTCCAGCCAAGAAGTAGTATGCACGAAATTAAAATAAGTTTGTTTTTCATTTTGTTAGAATTTAGTTTTGATTTATTGATGAATTATAAACGGTGATATTTTCATAATATTTTATTTACAAACAGTGGTTACTAAGTACAAACGAAAAACAAGATTCGCCAAGAAGAAAAATTAATTCAATTAAACCTATATTGAGCATTAAATTTGTCCACATCGCCGAAAACAATATAAAACGATAAAAAAGAACAAAAATTTTATAACAAAAAAGCGGTAACTTATTAGATTACCGCTTTTTACATATTTTTGTTTACGTTTGTTGGGGTATGTTACTTCACTTCTTCAAAATCCACATCCGTTACTCCTTCATTAGCCGCTTGGTTTGGATTACTTGTTCCGCAATCGCTACCCCCACAGTTTCCTGCCTGAGCGCCTGCTTGCGAGAAAGGGTCGGCAGTGGCACCGCCGGGCTGTTGTCCTTGAGCATACATCTTTTTCGAGGCTTCGTTCCATGCTGCGTTAAGTTCGGCTGTAGCAGCGTCAATGGCAGAGATATTTTTGTCGCTGTGCGCTTGTTTTAGTTTGGCAGCAGCTTCTTCAATCTTTACTTTGTCTTCGGCTGGTACTTTGTCGCCAAACTCCTTCAATTGCTTTTCTGTTTGGAATACCAACGAGTCGGCAGCATTTAGCTTGTCAATCTCTTCTTTAGCCTTTTTATCAGCTTCGGCGTTGGCTTCGGCTTCGGCTTTCATTCTTTTAATTTCTTCATCAGAAAGTCCGGAAGAGGCTTCAATTCTAATCTTTTGTTCTTTGCCGCTGGCTTTATCTTTTGCAGTAACGTTCAAAATGCCGTTTGAATCTATGTCGAAAGTTACTTCAATTTGAGGCACACCTCGCGGTGCAGCCGGGATGCCGTCTAAATGGAAACGCCCTATACTCTTGTTTTGGTTTGCCATGGGCCGTTCACCTTGAAGAATATGCACTTCCACTGAGGTTTGGTTATCAACAGCAGTAGTAAATGTTTCGGTTTTTTTGGTTGGAATAGTAGTGTTAGCTTCAATCAAGCGTGTCATAACACTTCCTAATGTTTCTAATCCAAGCGATAACGGTGTAACATCTAATAAGAGAATGTCTTTCACATCGCCACTCAGTACACCGCCTTGAATAGCAGCGCCTACCGCAACGACCTCATCGGGATTTACACCTTTAGAGGGCGCTTTACCAAAGAAATCTTCTACCACCTTTTGGATGGCTGGGATACGGGTAGAGCCTCCAACTAAAATTACTTCATCTATATCGGAAGATTTCATACCTGCATCCGACAATGCTTTTTTGCAAGGTTCAAGTACTCTGCGAATTAAGGAATCACAAAGTTGTTCAAATTGTGCGCGGGTAAGGGTGCGCACCAAGTGTTGCGGAATGCCGTCAATAGGCATGATATAAGGAAGGTTTATTTCTGTTTGAGCAGAGCTTGATAATTCTATTTTTGCTTTTTCAGCCGCTTCTTTTAGGCGTTGCAAGGCCATCGGGTCTTTTCGCAAATCTACATTAAAATCTTTTTTAAATTCATCTGCCAACCAATCAATAATTTCGTGGTCAAAGTCATCTCCTCCAAGGTGTGTATCTCCGTTGGTAGATTTTACTTCAAATACTCCGTCTCCAAGTTCAAGAATAGAGATGTCGAAAGTGCCACCGCCAAGGTCAAATACAGCAACTTTAGAGTCAGATTTCTTTTTGTCTAATCCATACGCCAACGCCGCCGCAGTAGGCTCGTTGATGATACGTTTTACATTGAGTCCTGCAATTTCTCCGGCTTCTTTAGTGGCCTGTCTTTGCGAATCGCTGAAATATGCGGGTACAGTAATTACGGCTTCTGTTACTTCTGTTCCCAAATATTCTTCTGCTGTTTTCTTCATTTTTTGAAGTATGATGGCCGAAATCTCTTGAGGTGTAAATTTTCTGTCGTCGATTTGCACCTTCGGCAAGTTGTTTACACATTCTACTTTGTAAGGTATTCTACTTACTTCGTCTTTCACTTGCGCACATGTTTCTCCCATAAATCTCTTAATAGAAGAAATAGTTTTTGTAGGGTTGGTAATAGCCTGACGTTTAGCGGGGTCTCCCACTTTACGCTCATCGCCTACAAAAGCTACAATTGAAGGTGTTGTTCTTCTACCTTCGCTGTTTGGAATTACAACGGGTTCGTTGCCTTCCATAACTGCCACACATGAATTGGTGGTTCCTAAGTCAATTCCAATAATTTTTCCCATAGTATTATATTTAATTGTTAATGATTACAAATAAGTAGCTCTTATTTGCAATAACTGTGCCACAATTCTATGAGCAACAAAACTTATTCTTCTTTCAATTTTTCAATATACATCCGTAGAGAACGGATTCCGTAATTATCTGCCTTGTGCGAATACTGGTCAACTTTAAAAGTATAGGTTCCCGTTTCGGAGAAATACCTTTTCGGATAGGCTATCAACCTATAAATCTTTTCATTTTTTGTTGCACCTTGTATAAAAGGCTCTTTGGGATTATTAAAGTTGAACATTACATTTCTTATAAGCTCGCCACCACTTGGCGTAATAATAGTGATGGTAATTTGGAATTTCTCAACATTTGGAGTGCCTATTAAATCCAACTCAAGTACCACTGAGCAAGGTTTGCTAATATCTTTAATAGGAACATCAAAAACTATTTCTTTGTATTCAAATGCCCAGTTTGCATCGGGAAATAAAACTTTTTCATCGAAAATCATTTTATTACTACAACTTGCAAGTAGTAGAGCAGCTATAATTAACGGCAATAGACGAATATTTTTTTTCATATTAATTATTTTGGGTTAAAGTTTAAGTTGGCAAAAATAATTTTTTTTTATTTGCATTTTGTTTTTCCAAAAACTGAAATAGTAAGCATGTATTCTAATCTATTGCGTGAGCCTAAAATAGTTGTAGCCGGTCCTTGTGCGGCCGAATCTAAGGAGCAGCTATTTGCTGTTGCGAAGACAATGTCGGAAATTGGAATAGGGGATTTTACAATAGATTTAAACAATCACAGTGTTTCTGAAGGCAATACCTCTTCTTCTCCTGCTGAGAAGTTTTGGGGCTTCCATTTTTTTCGGGTGGGTGTGTGGAAAGCGCGAACAAATCCTGCTGACTTTCAAGGCGCAGGCGATGAGGCTTTAACTTGGCTAAAAGAAATAAAAAAACAGTTTGGATTCAAAATCTGCGTTGAAGTGGCTTCTGCCGAGCAGGTCCAGCTTTGCATAGAACATGATATAGATGCGGTGTGGATTGGTGCAAGAACTACAGTAAATCCATTCGTAGTACAAGAAATAGCAGATGCAGTACAGGACTCTTTGCTCTCTGTTTTTGTAAAGAATCCTATTAACCCCGATATTAATCTTTGGTTAGGTGCCATAAAGCGTTTTCAAAATGCAGGAATAAAGAATATCATGGCAATTCACAGGGGATTTTCTGTTGAAAACGAAAATGTGTATCGCAATGCACCGTGTTGGGAAATACCTGTAACACTACATATTAAGTTACCAAGCATACCCATTCTGTGCGACATCTCACATATTGCAGGCAGTGTTGAGCTACAGCAAATGGTTGCACAAACTGCTATGAACTACGGATTTGAAGGGCTTATGATGGAAGTGCATCACAACCCTCAAGAAGCCCTTTCAGACAGCCAACAGCAACTTACACCCTCACAAGCTATCCATTTGCTTGAAACACTCGTTTTTCCCACTTCGAAAAACGAAGCCGAGAATGCGCTGTTTTTTCAAAGAAACTTAATTAAGAGTATTGATATTCAACTTAGTAAATTATTAAGCAAGCGAATGGAGATGGTAGATGAAATTGCAGCGATAAAAGCCAAACACGAAATCCCGCTACTCCAACCCACTCAATGGAAAAAAGTAGTGGAAATTTACAAAGAAAATTCTTTAAAAGACGATCATTATCAACAATTTTTAGATGATTTTTTACTCTTGCTGCACAAAACTTCATTAAAGCGTCAGGAATAAACCTTCACTCTTTCACTAAATGCTCCCACCGCACAAATCCTGTTCGAGTAATATTGAAAAATATATTATAAAAAACACGCGCCCAGTAAGATCTGATATTAAACCCACTCGGTGTTTCTAAGAACTTTTCACAAAAAACCAATTCCTTTGTGTTGCTATTGAGTACAACTACCCACACTGACCCTTTCTTAATAGTGTTGTCGAAAGATTCAACCATAAGCAACAAGGCATATTTTGAGTTTGTCAGTATAGAATTATGACGGACGTAGTGTGCAATGGTATTTTCACTTAGGAGATTTTCCATTCTCACATATTCGCGAATGGGCGCATTGCCTTTGTAGAGCTTGTTCTGTTTTTTCACAAACGATAAGTCAAAATGCACTACAGGTTTTCTGAATGCAACGCGTATGTCGTATTTCTTTTGGTCGGAGATTATTAGTGCATTCCACTCATTTAAGTAGATTTGCAGTACGTCGTTAGGTATATCAAATCCTTTTTTGGTAAAGGTAGCTTTTGAAAAATCTATGCCTAACCACGTTACTTCCCTTTCTTTGAGAAAATCCCTGAAAAGTTCTTTATTTATATACACTTACTTAATGCTTGCTCCAAATCTGCTATAATATCGTTAACATCTTCAATGCCCACAGCAAAGCGCACTAAACCATCGGTAATTCCGCCTGCCAAGCGTGCTTCTTTCGATAGTTTTGAGTGTGTCATAGAAGCGGGGTGCGACATTAGGGACTCAACACCTCCCAATGATACGGCTAATAGCACCAACCGAATATTGTTCATTAATTTTTCTCCGGCTTCAAAACCTCCTTTGAGTTCAAAACTAATCAACGAGCCGGGACCATCCATCTGCTTTTTCCCCAATTCAAACTGCGAGTGCGACGGTAATCCCGGATAAGCAACAGAGGCAACAGCAGGGTGCTTCTCCAACCACTCCGCAATAATTTGTGCATTTTCTTGCTGTTTCTTAACACGCAATGACAACGTTTTTACCCCGCGAATAACCATATACGCCTGGGTTGGATCCATGTTACAACCTAAATAAATCATGGTTTGACGTACCATTTTATCTAACTCTTCCGTTTTCGACATAATTGCTCCGGCAACAATGTCGGCATGGCCGTTAATAAATTTTGTCATTGAATGAACCACCACATCAGCACCCAAATCTAAGGGACGTTGTAATAGAGGCGTACAAAAAGTATTGTCAACTACTACTAAAATATTCCTTTCGTGTGCAATCTCAACCGATTTTTTTAAATCGGTAAGACGGATGGTAGGATTGGTTGGGGTTTCAATAAAAAGCATTTTTGTATTGGGTCGAATCGCCTTTTTTAGGTTTTCACTATCAGATGTATCTATATAGCTGAACTCTACCCCAAACTTCGACCAATATTTCTCTATTACCCCGCGTGAAGGGCCATAAACGGCATCGGTAGAAACAATATGGTCTCCGGCATTTAGAAACGACATATAAACTGTATTCACAGCAGCCATCCCGCTGGATGTAACCACACACTTGGCCGCATTTTCCAGTTGCGCCAATGTTTTTTCAAGCGCGTTTATTGTGGGATTGCCAATGCGAGTGTAAATATATCCGGGGTCTTCTCCTGCAAAGCACGCTGCCCCGTGAGCCGCACTCTTAAATTTGTATGTACTTGCTTGATAAATAGGCGTTACAGCTGCGCCAAAAGGCTCCTCAATATCCGAGCTATGAATTAAAATTGTATCTACGTGTAAATCTTCTTTCATTTTTTTTGGGTTAGAATTTTATCCCTATTAAACTAATTCTTTGCATTTTTATTGTATTTTCCAGCACCTTCATTTTATGGTATTAGTACTAAGGAAAATATTTATCAGTACGAAAGAGAAAGAATTCTATGTTTCTTGTTCCATAATTTTTTTCTACTTTTGCGCAGTAATTCAAATGGCATGTCAAAAAGAATTTTAGTAGTAACGGGTGGTGGCGACTGTCCCGGACTTAATGCAGTAATTCGGGGAATTGTAAAGAGTGCTAAATTAGACGGAAATTGGGAAATTATTGGAAGCATTGAATCTTATAACGGTTTGCTTAAAGACAAGATTGAAATCATGTCGCTTACCGAAAAAGAAGTGGCCGGTATCCACGTAAAAGGGGGAACGATTATTAAAACTACAAACAGAGGCGGCCCTTTCAATTTCCCTGTGCAACTCCCCGATGGCTCTTGGAGAATTGAAGACCGATCACAAATGCTTCTGCAACGTTTAGATGACTTAGGTATAGAAGCTATTATAAGTATTGGCGGGGATGGCTCGCAAAAAATTTCGCTCGAATTAGCAAAATTGGGCGTAAATATTGTGGGTGTTCCAAAAACTATTGACAACGATTTGGCATGTACCGATTTTACTTTTGGATTTCAAACAGCTGTTGAAATTGCTACCGATGCGGTTGATAAATTGGTAACGACTGCCGAGAGCCATAACCGTGTCTTTATTTTAGAAGTAATGGGTCGGGATGCCGGTTGGATTGCATTATATACCGCCTTAGGCGGTGGCGCCGAGGTGTGCTTAATCCCCGAAATTCCCTATAACCCAAAAATTGTAGCCGACAAAATTGAAACGCGCTACAAAAACAGAGAAGGTTTCTGTAATATTGTAATTGCAGAAGGCGCCCGAACCGTTGATGGCTGCGTAACAGGTACTGCGCCAACAGCAGTTGGGGATGAGCATTTTAAATTAGGAGGTGCAGGAGATAAACTAAAACAGGAACTGCATAAACTTGGTATTCAGTACGATATTCGAGTAACAGTATTAGGACATCTGCAGCGCGGAGGCATCCCTATTGCCTACGACAGAATTTTGGCTACTGCGTACGGAGTAAAAGCTTTTGAATTGGTAAAAGAAAAAAAATATGGCAATATGGTGGTATATAACCATCCGGAAATTACATACGTGCCTCTTCAAAAAGTAGTGGAAGAACACAATTTTATTAACCCTCATAATAATTCATTCTTATGTGCAGCAAAAAAAATCGGAATATCTTTCGGAGATTAATCAAAAACCAAACAATACAAACTACAAACCCTATCACCCTACTACTAAAGGGGCTTTTTATAAACAAAGGTTCAAGATATCCTTTCTCCTTTCTCCTTATTACCTTCTGCCTTATTGCCCTTAGCAGTTGTGATAAAGAGGAAATGATAATAAACAGATGGAATCTTCAGCAAGTTTTCGTAAACAACGAACCAATAAAAGAGCCTTACCCTTTAGGTTTACGACCGATAGATACGCACTATACTTTTTACTATGCAAATAGCCTGAACATACGTACACTTGCTGAGGGCGGTTGGACAGAGTCGGCCGACGGGTTCTACTCATTTGAAAACAAATCAACCATTAAAATGAGGTTTACACTACTATATCAGCGGTATGAATTTAGTGCCAAAATAAAAAAGCTAACAAAAAGAGAGTTGCACCTCGAATACACTTACAAAGGAGATACTTATATTTTAAAACTCTATGGAAACTAAATTAAAAGCAATTTAAACTTACTCAGCAATCATTACACTAATATTGATAAGAAATGTTTCATACTATCTGTTCTATCTCAACTCCTCAAGGTACGGGAGCGATTGCTTTACTAAGAGTTTCAGGAAGCACGGCATTTGAAATTGCAGGCAAGTTGTTTAACAATATTGAAGATTTTATTTTACTGCCTCCGCAAATATCAAAACGTTTCGATATTTATGATAATGAAAGTTTAATAGACCAAGTAATGGTAGTTAAGTTTGCTGCCCCTAAAACCTATACCGGTGAAGATGTGGTGGAAATCACTTGTCATGGTTCGAAATATATTCAACAAAAAATCACTGAATTATTGCTACAAAACGGTGCACGATTGGCAAAAGCTGGAGAGTTTTCTATGCGAGCTTTCCTAAACGGAAAATTAGACTTGCCCCAAGCCGAAGCTATTGCCGATTTGATTGATTCGCAGTCAGAAGCAGCGCACAAATTGGCAATCAATCAACTAAAAGGAAATTTCTCCGGCCGCTTAAAAATTTTGAGAAGTCAATGTGTTGAGTTGGCAGCGCTCATGGAGTTGGAACTTGATTTTAGCGAAGAAGACGTACAATTTGCCGACCGCACTGTGTTACAAACCCTATTAAAAATCTTAGTAGGAGAAGTGAATCAACTTACAGAATCGTTTAAATTAGGCAATGTACTCAAAACCGGAATTCCCGTTGCCATTATAGGAAAACCCAACGTAGGGAAATCAACCCTGCTCAATTGTTTACTAAAAGATGACCGTGCTATCGTTTCACACATTCCCGGAACTACGCGAGACACAATAGAAGACAACTTTAACATTAAAGGCATAAATTTCAGATTTATTGACACCGCCGGCATACGATTAACCGACGACGAAATAGAAACTTTTGGCATTGAACGCACCTTTAAAGCGATAGACAAAGCTGAAATCATTCTTTACATCGTTGACATCACAGAAACCTCAGTAGAGGAAGTGGAAAAAGAGTTGTTGTTTTTAGAAAACGAAATTGATTTTGTTAACAAAAAACTGATTATTGTTGCCAACAAAATAGACGAACTCAACGAGTTACCCAAACATTTTACCGATTGGAACGAGTACAACATTGCTTTTATCTCTGCCAAACGCAACGTAAACATTGATGAAATCCGAGATTTATTAACCCAACACATTGACCAAAAAAATATTACCGACACTGCGCTCCTTACCAATGTACGCCATTACGACATCATGTTGAAAATTGAAGAGGAGATTCGTAAGGTTGAGGAAGGATTTGCGCACGAACTCCCCACAGATTTAATTGTAATTCATATTAATGCTATTTTAAATTATTTGGGAGAAATAGCGGGAGAAATTACAACAGATGAAGTGTTGGATACGGTGTTTGGGCGTTTTTGCATCGGGAAATAACAGCCCGTAACCAACCTAAAGCAAGTTAAAACTCAAATCGATTCTTTATATTTCATAACATCCATGGTTGATTTTTGGTCTTCTTTAGTTAGCGGCATTGATGCAATCATTTCATCATATCTTACTTGTTGAGCCCTATGCATACTCATTTTAGGGGAGCATAGTTCAAACATTTCGATTGAGAATAACCCTTTGGGCGAACCATCCTTTGCTTGAATAAGTATTTGTATATGGTTGTCGGTCCACTCGAAATGCAAATCAGGGTCATCAAAATATGGATGTACTAATAGAAATTCGCAATCTTCATAGGTATTCGCCCTTTTGTTAACAACTTCTTTTTGTCCTTTTTTTGAACAATTACAGGAATCGCAAGCTAACGTTAAATTTTTTAAGGTAAATGTAAAATTAGGATGCTTACTTTTCGGAGCTATATGTTCAATCTGAGGATTACTTGTGCCATATAACTTAAGCCCGCAATAACTACATACGGTTTGAACTTCTTCAAGCTGCTGACGAATTTTGGTTATTATCTTTACAATATTACTTGGTGGAGCATCCCAATGGGTTCCTTTCCAAGGTTTTATTGCCTCAAGTTGTTTTAACTCTGCTGGTGTTAAACTCAAATTGTAAACCGCTTGTTTAATCACTTGTTTAAATATTTTTCTGCTTTTTCAATTATTAAATTCATTGGGTCATCCCCACTAAATTTCATTTTTTTTATAGTTGCTAAAATCTCATTCATCCTCTTTGTATCATCAGATTTCATGGCAATTTTATGAAGTAATTCTCTTAATTCAAGTTCTAAATAGTAGTTTCTAGTGGTTCTTACTTTAAACACCCTATATAAAATTTCTTCTGCTGACCACCCGTAAGTATCTTTACCCTCAAGAAGCTCTGAATATAGGATATTTGTTTCAGTATCTCTATTAAGTGTTAGTACAGATGAACTATCCCCCTCAAGGCCAGAAACAAGAAAGTGTGAATGAGTAGTGAGAACAAAATGGCAACCGGTATGTTTTCTGAACATCTTTTTTAAAAAATTAATGTAACGCATTTGCCAATTGGGGTGTAAACTAATTTCAGGCTCATCAATTAGTATAAGGCTTGCCTGTTCAATTTTAGAATAAAGTCCAAGTAAGGAAATGAGTAAATGATATTCTCCCGAACTACTTTGTTCAATAGAAAATTCAGTTTCCTTCTTTTTTATTTTAATTCCATCTAAGTTCAAAATGTCCAACTTAACTAGATCCTCTATGCAATCATATTCTTCGGTAGAATTTTCCGAACTAAAAAAATCAATCTCAATTTTTTTAGCCCTTGAATAAGGTTTATTAAGTAATTTACATTCGTTTTTTGCTATGTTATTCAAGAAATCTACCAATAATTGAAGGCGCAAAGGGTTTTCTTTCTCCAATTTTTCATAATACCACAAACCCCAAGGACGATTGGTCTCTTTTCGTTTTGTATGTCCTGATTCCCACCATTTTTGATAAAATCCGCGGAACTGCTCTAATTTTAGGTTACCTGAAAAGAAGAGTGAATGATATTTTGGATGGTAGTGAACTTTAAAATATTTTTCAAATCCCATAAAGTTAAGCATATTAGAAAAATCATTTGTGAAACTATCAGACTTCTTTGCATCAAATAGATAGCGGATTACTTTTTTTGAAAAGGTTTGGGTGCTTGTGGTACTTCTGGTTCTTCTTACTCCCAAATATTGATAAAAAACATCCGGATTGTTTTCTGCAAAAACAAAGCGGTCATTGAGCATAGTAGAACTCACAATAAGATTGTCAGGATATTCAATTCCACTGCGTGGAGCTGAATATCCAGTTGTAAAATTTTTGACATTAAACTCTTTTTCCCAAGGGCGATTTTTATAAAAAAGCAATTTCCGTTTCCCATCTGTTTTCTCATAAACAACTTCATAAATATTATTATAGAGTTGGTAACGCAAACGAAAAGTAGATGGAAACCTAAAGTCTTTTTCCTTACTTTCCGGCAAGTTTTTCAATTCTCTAAAAATTTCAGCAATTGTTCTTAGTATGAAACTTTTACCGGTTCCGTTTGCTCCAATAATTACAGTAGTATAAGGTTGCTTATCATTATTGGCTTTGTTTAGTTCAATCATTGGCAGTTCAACAGTTCCAAGTTGAGGATGTCCTGATACTGAAAGATATAAAAGTTTAAACATAGATAAATTAAAAAGTATTAGCCTATAAATTTTCTGCTAAAAACCGTTCCGCTTCAATAGCAGCCTTGCAGCCCGAGGCGGCGGCCGTACATGCTTGCCGGTAGTAAGGGTCTTGAACATCGCCGGCTGCAAAAACACCCGGCACACTTGTAAGCGGACGTACTCCCTGCGTTTTGATGTAGCCTTGTGCATCTAATTCTAATTGCCCCACAAATAGTTCAGTTACAGGAGTTACTCCAATGGCCACAAAAATACCGTCTAATACTAATTCCTTTGTTTCATCTGTTTTTGTATTTTGGATACGCAAACCGGTTACTTTTCTTGAAAATCCTTGTTTTTCACCTAAAACTTCTATAGGAGTAGCCTCTAAAACAAGTTCAATATTTGTGGTTTTATAAATTCTGTCTTGCATTGTTTTTGAGGCACGAAATTGACTACGCCGGTGAATCAAATACACTTTTTCCGCAATTTTTGAAAGGTAGTGTGCTTCCTCCAACGCTGTGTCTCCACCTCCGATAACGGCAACTGTCTTGCCCTTAAAAAAAGCGCCGTCGCAGGTAGCACAGGTAGAAACTCCGAATCCACGATATAGCGATTCGCTTTCCAAGCCGAGCCAGCGAGCGGTAGCTCCGGTGGCAACAACAATAGTTTCTGCAAAGATTTCATGTTCGTAATCAGCAACCAAACGAAACGGGCGTTTTGAAAAATCTACTTCCGTAACTTCACCTGTACGAATTTCCGCTCCGCAACGCAATGCCTGCTTTTTAATATCCTCAACAATCACTGAGCCGGATTCTCCCTCCGGATAACCGGGGAAGTTTTCTACCTCAGAGGTAATCGTTAACTGCCCACCGGATTGCATACCTTCATAAATCACAGGATTAAGTCCTGCACGAGAAGCATAAATGCCGGCAGTATAGCCCGCCGGGCCTCCTCCTATAATTACACATTGAATTTTTTTTGCCACAGATATTATTTTTAGTGATTAATCTTCTTGTAAATAAGTGTGTTACAGTCTTTTCATGCAATTTTCTTGCAATAATGTTGTGTTAAGGTTAAGTATCAATATCAGTCTGCTAAAAATACATTTTTAAATCTTAACACTGTCTAAATAAACAGTATCTGGGCAGAGATCAGCGTGATTTGCCCATTGAATTGTACCCAAAAAAGGGCGCACAGAATTAAACATTTTCTCATCTTTCAATACTTGAAATACTTCATATTCCAAATAAGGCTTTACATCAAAAATACCTTCTTCTCCATTAGTAAACCACAAATGAAGAGTGTAATCTTTTTCAGGTTTTACATTTACTACTTCGGGACTCATAACTTTATTATTTGAGAGGTTCAATACTAAATATACTTTTCCCATCTACCGCTAAATCCCAATTAGCCATTAATTCATCGGCATGTAATGTTATCCAAGCTTGCACCAGTCTAATTTGCGGTCTTTTCATACTACCTTCGATAATTTCCCCATCCGGAATAGAAAAAATTGCTTTATCGTCTTGATACCTAACATGAATATGCGGTAAGTGATGTTGACGGTTATCTCTGAAAAATATTGAGATAATTATTCCATAAAACATTGAGAGAGTTGCCATATTAATAAATCTATATTAATTCACGGCGCAAAAGTAATATTATTTCATGAATCGCCCTATGGAAAAACAATTTACCTCAGGGCAAAATCATTAAAACTAAAAGCAGATTTTTGATAGTTGTTTGTTCAAAAACCTCATTTTCACCTCATTCTACAACAGAACAACCTTAGTAGCAGTGAGTTATTTATAGGC